>JAEEGL014536952.1_pt1 | contig 15835 bp, 6 predicted proteins | sample 9134231 | NCBI WGS metagenome assembly JAEEGL01 (sample SAMN16246548, study PRJNA631951) | gut metagenome | biome: gut microbiome; feature: rumen; material: fiber-attached | host: Bos | place: Iran: Karaj | collected 2018-10
CGGGATTCTCCCAGTCACGAACTTGTGCCTGTGCCTCTATGGACAGCACTGATACTAATAGGACAATGATTCTTTTCATATCTTATTTTATTTCAATATCTCCATATCCCATGCGCTCGCCCTCTGCCAGACGGTCGGCATCGAATTTAAGGATGCGAACCTTCGTGGCGGGGAACTTGATGGTCTGCCAGATGGGGTTGTTGACGATGTTCGAAAACTCGCCGGAGGCCAGTTTCGTCCAGTTCGCCCAATCGGTAGAGCCCCAGAGAGTATAGTGCGTGACGATGCCTGCCTTTGTGTCTTGCGGAGGCAAGTATCGGAACGTTGTCAATGTCTGTTCTGTATCCCAGTCAATCATCATCTGCATGGGCATGCTGAAGAAATAATGGAGCGACGACGACTTCTTCTCGCCGCTATTTGGTATATCAGCGGTGAGTTCTGGAGCAAGGTACACGCCGAGCTTCTTGATAATCGGCGCGGCCTTGAACTCCGTTCGAGCCTGCTCACGCTCGGCAGAGTTCAAGCGAGCTTGACTCTGCTCTCGCTCATTCGCGGCCTTGGCATCGATGATGGTAAAGCGAATCTTGGTAGCCTTGATGGTTGGGAAGCAAATGATACGCCGATGGCCGATGGTGGTCAGCCCGTCCCTGCCGTCTTCCACGAGCATGTCGCGCAACGGCATCCATTTGCCATCAACCTCAGCCTCTAAAGCGAATTTCTTAACACGCTGCCCCTGCGCAATGTCCTCCTCTGCCAGGAAACGGTTACAGGCTGTGGGCTCCTTAAAATCAATAAGAGTCTCATTCCCCTGCGTCTCAATTTTGGCTTTCTTGGTGAGGTCGGTCTTAAACACCTCGTCTATCATCTTCTTGAAGGCGATACCGCGCAGGCTGTCCGTCGGATGAATGCGTCCGTTCGGCGCGATGGGGAAGTTGAGCAGGAGGGTACTGTTGCGGCCCACGCTCTTATAATACGTGTCCATCAACTTCGAAAGGCTCTTCACATGCTCATTCTCTGTTTCGTGATAGAACCATCCTGGACGGATGCTCGTGTTCGTTTCGCCAGGACACCAGACGTCTCCGTCCTCCACCCCGTAATGCAACATGTGCCAAGGCGTGTCGCCCGTTGCCGGCATCAGGCTCCAGTTCGTCTCTCCTACATTGCCAGCCTCAGTACCCACCCAGCGCAGATCGCCGCGATCGCTGCCGTCGTTCCATATCAGGCATTTGGGTTGCAGCTCACGGATCATCTTATAGGTCTCTGGCCATTCATAGTAAGTCGTACGGTCAATCTTGCGCGTCTCGTTTGCACCACCATACCATCCGTCGCCTCCATTGGCTCCGTCGAACCACACCTCGAAGATGTCGCCATAGTTCGTCAGCAGTTCGCGCAGCTGATTACGGAAATAGGTAACATAAGCCGGACGCCCATACTCCGGATGGTTCCTGTCCCAAGGCGAGAGATAGACAGCGAACTTCAAACCCTCCTCACGACAGGCCTCAGCCAGTTCGCGCACCACATCGCCCTTGCCGTCTTTCCAAGGAGAGTTCTTCACCGAGTAATCCGTATAGGCCGATGGCCACATGCAGAAGCCGCAATGGTGCTTGGCTGTGAAGATGATACCTCGCATGCCAGCTTGCTTACACACTCGCGCCCATTGCCGACAGTCGAGAGTCGAGGGATTAAACAGCTTTGGGTCCTCATTACCGAAGCCCCATTCCTGATCAGTATATGTGTTTAGCGAATAATGGATAAACGCATACATCTCCATATCCTGCCACCGCAATTGATTCTCGGTGGGTACAGGTCCCCAAGAATTTTGCGCTGGAGCCGTCATGACTAGCATGGACATCAACAATGGGGCGACTATCTGTTTACATAAATTGGTCATAGGTCTGTATTTTGGCTACAAAGTTACAAATAAAAATCAAAATAAAGAGCCTGGCTCTAATTATTTGATAATTCTTTTCTTTCCGTTGATAATCAGCAGCCCTTTTGTGCCTGCTGAAACCCGCTGGCCAGTCAACGTATAGTACTGGCCTGCGGATTGTGAAGTAGTAAGAACCGTATGAAGGATGCCTGTAGTAGGACCGCCCCAGACAGCAGCTGCTGCACCCTCCATGATTCCGTCCAGACTGTTCTGGTCGAATATTGTCGGTTTGCTGCGGTCAATGATACACATAATTCCGCCTGTACCGTAGCGATTCGGATTGTTGATATCCCATACATACGGAATGATGCCACGCTTGACGGCCTCCTCATTGATGGTCTTGTGGAACAGGCGGATGCTGGCATCGTGCTTCTTCTGGATGGAACTGTTCGAGAACTCACGCCAGTTAGCACCGTATTCTCCGAGGATAACAGGATAGCCCTTATCGACAAAGGCCTCCTTCATCATCTGCATCTGCTCACGGACGTAGGCTTCCTCGCCCCACGTACAATTATATTTCATATAGTTGCCGGAAGGAACATGATTCGCCGCACCCCAGAAATAGAAGGGTTCGTCACCATTAGGACCTTCCCAGACACCAGTGAACTGCGGGGGACTGTAGTAGTGCACCTCGATCATCAATGCCTTGCTGGCCGTATCCTCAAACTTGCTCATATCGACATACTTGCTCGACAGTTCGATACTGGTGTTCGGCCCCTGCACGACAAGTGTACGTGAGGCATTGTTACCACCCGTAGCACGCACGGCATCGATAAACGCCTGTTCGTAGGTCATCAGCGCCTCTATCTGTTCCACTGTCTCAGCCTCAGGTTCGTTGAGTCCTGCAAACAGCAGATGCTCGTCGTAGTCTTTGAAAGCTTCGGCTATTTGTGTCCACAGCCGTTTCATCTTCTCGCAGTTGGCCTGCACCGTCGGTTCCGTGATGTCCTTCTTAAACGTACCCTGTATCCAGCCACTGTCCCAGTGGTCGTTCAACACCACATAAAGCCCGTCCTTCACGCAGTAGTCCACTATCTCCTTCACGCGAGCCATCCAGACTGCGTCGATGGTCATGCCTTCTTCGCCATCCACGATATGGCCCATCACCCAGGCTGCCGGAATGCGTACCGACTTGAATCCCTGGGCGGCCACGAAATCAATGATCTCCTGCGTCGTGGTCGTACCCTGCCAGGCCTTTTCTGCACCAAGTCCGCCATTATTGGTGTAAACATTATCTGTGCCGCCACCCTCCAGCGTATTGCCCAGATTCCAACCCGGATACATCTTGGGGGCAATCTCTATGGCATTCGGCAGCTGTCCAAAACTGACGGTGCCATAAAGCACCGCCAGTATCAAGAGAGATTTACGCAATTCTTGCATAATAATAACACTAAGTATGAATCAAATTTTAACTAACTATTCCACTCTGACACACGAGATACGCACCTTGACATTCTCTGCTCCGACGACATTCGAGAGGCCGAGGAAGTCGATAGCCCAAATGGCAATGCCTGAGCCAGCACCTGCCAACGACATGAAATAAACGCCATCGCCAGTGATATGCACCGAACCGTTACCATCTTCATTATAGCCCCAGTTCTGACAGCCCCATGTGCCGTCAGCAAAGATCATACAGGCATCACACTCGGTCGAACCAATGCCGGAGATGGAGAAGGTAACACCAATACGCTCCGAGAAGTTTACGGCATTACGGTCTAAACCACATGTCTCGTCACTATTAATACCCGAGCCGTCCCATTCGTTGTAGATATCAGCACGGAAATTGCCATTGCCCTCAATGTCGCCAGTTACCAGCTTGGCATTGTCGAACGGCAGTTTCGTTCCCCAGTCGTCCATGACACAGGTGTTCAGTTTGACATTGATATTCTCTGCGCCGACATCGTTGGAGAGTCCGATAAAGTCGATAGCGAAGATAGCAATGCTGGAGCCTGCGCCATTCAGCGTCATGGTGTATGTGCCATCACCCTTAACCATTACCGAACCGTTGCCGTCTTCATTATAATCCCAGTTCTGGCAACCCCAAGTGCCATCAGCAAAAATCATGGTTGCCTGACACTCTGTCGAACCAATACCAGAAATTGTGAAGGTGACTGAGATAGACTCCTGGAAGTTAACTTCGCTGCGAATGAGCACTGACGTTTCGTCGGTACCAGTGCCCGAACCGTCCCACTCGTTATAGATATCGAAGCGGTAGTTGCCGTTGCCTTCAATATCGCCCTGAACAGCGTTATAGTTGCGAATGGTGATTCCCTCCTCAACAGGCTCCTCGTCGCGAACCGAACGGATGGGTAAACCGAGTGCACGCTGAGAGAGTCCTGCCGATGCACCTTCAGAAGCCACTTTCAATGTCTTGCTATAGGCATCGTTAATCTCATTGATCGTGCCTGACCAGTAACTGCCAAGCGGCAAGAATATACTGTTGCCATTATTAGCAGTAAAGCGGATGCCATCTACGCCATCGACCGTTACATATTCCTGGGTAGTCTTGGCTATCAGCTCTTCAATCTGCTCAATGGTAGGCATCTTACTCTTCGACTTCGAATCGCCATCAATGCTCAAACCGTAGATAGTGTCGTCTTCGGTTCCGGCGATATCCCAAGGAGTATAGTCGTCATTACTGATAGAACGGTTGTAAAATGACTGATCGCCATAACCCACCAAAATGCCTGCCTCAGATTCCTTCTCGGCACCAATGTTGCACTTTGCCCACAATACGCTCAGACCCATGTCAACATACTCCATCACCTGTGAGGCAGTGGTAAAACTCTGAGTGTTACCCAGAATGAAGCCATCGCCCACCTTGGTATAGGCAGCATAGTAATAAGTGGTGCCAGGGAGCAGAGAAGGTACTTTGGCTGAGAATGAGCTGGCAGTCTCGTTGATAGAGACTTCGACACCTGTCGGCACGCCATCAGCAGAGAGTGCGTATTTGAAACCTACTGAAGATGCTGCAAGAATATCATCGATACCATGTGCCTGTCCGTTCATGACAGCTGTACAGGCAGTGATGTCCGTTGCGGCAGATGTAGCCACATCGGCATCAGTAGCCACAAAGCTCTTAACATCGCCATACTTGGTTACCTTACCCTGCAGAGTTACAAACGTAGCATAGTAATAGGTCGTGCCCTCAGCGAGACCGGAAAGGACTGCTGTTACTTTTCCATTCTCATCGATAGAACCAATCTGGCGGGTTCCACCAACGGTTGGATCGGCACTTGTGCTATAAACCGAACCTACTTGATAGGAACTTGGTGCCATACTTGAAAGATTCTGAATGGTGCCGTATGTAGTGGCCGAGATGGCTGTAACTGCAGCATCGTCGGTAGTTATTGAGCTGATGACAGCACTCGTACTGATGCTATAATCCTCATCGGTGCTGCAGGCCGTGATAAAGAGGTAAGAGGTAAGAAGTAAGAGGTAAGAGAATTCTCTTGCCGTCCCCTTGACCTTCAAAAACATATTTGTACTCATATCTTTTTTACCTTTTTAATTTTTTTATTTTCAAATTTTACTTAAGTACTACCTCGCCTACATCGAACTTCACAGTAATGGTAACTTCGATGCTGTTACTGAACTTGAAGAGGTTCGTATGTGTTGCCGATTCCTCATTCCAAGGATTCAGAATGTAGCGGCGACCTGTGGTAGGATCATCTCCTATACCACGTGAGATGGTTGCATCGTCCATACCTTCTTCAGAGCCAAGCATTTCTGCCCCATCAACCTTGATACTCTTCAAAATCATATCCGTGTTGGGATGCTTCTTCAGGATCTTGGCCACATCGAGGAACATCAGATACGGGTCTTGTGTGTTCGTACTGCCGTTGGGCGTCAGCGTGAATGTATAGTCGCCTTCGCCAGTGATGTAGACCTCAGAGCTCTCCAAGAAAGCCCAACCAGTATCAGAGTAACTAAGCTTACCAGTGAAACTCTCAACCTGAGCACCGCCAGTCTGCTTCTTGAAGTGGTATGCCAGATACTCGTAGGCATTACCCTGGTCGTCGTACTGTTTTGAACCCAACCACAAATCAGTCAAATCACCTGTACGGTCACTGAGTTCGTAGGTGATAACCTGCAACTCGTTGGTACTGGACTCAAACTTGATGTTCTTATTGGTAGAGATGCCAAACGTAGGAAGCTGAGAGAAGCTGAGTACACCATCTTCGCTGATGTCGTATGTCCCCTCGGTCACGTTACCGGCAATATCGGTAATCTTGAAGGTCTTGGTCTTTGAATTCAATTCAAACTCTGCATCAGCGATATCAGGATCACCATCAAAACCAGAACGTGAGATCTCCTCGCCAGCAAGTGTGAACCAACAGAATGGAGCGTCTTCGTCGAACTTATAGGTTGTTGTGTTCTGATTGAACGGCTGCACGTAGCTCATCCAATTCTCTGGCAGCGTAATCGTGGTGATGACGGGTGCCACATAGCTGTCCTTAAACTCCTTCGAGATATAATTGAAAGTAAACGGCGTATTATCGTTAGAACCACCATCGAACATAATCTGCATGGCATTCTCCGTAAGATAGATAATCTTATAGTTGCCATCCGGACGCTGACCAAGGATTGCATCATCTTGGCCAGGACTCAGAGGAAGAACACCAGTGAACGAGATGGTATGCGAGGCTACATCCATATTGAACGAACCCTTCTGACCGTTTACGTCCACATTTGCACCATTGATAAGATCGAACGTCATTGTGCCATAGTCGGCAGCACCACAAATCCAACCATTACCTGCCCAGTCGGCAGTCCAATACCACTCGCTGGCATATGTGGGATCGATGGCTGTCGAAGAATCCCACTGCTCTGAGTCGAGATAGTTCTCACCGGCAATATTGTGGAAACTGTCCCACGACATACCCGAAGTGTAGAACCATTTAGGACCACCGAACTTAAGACATGTACCGTTGGCATCGAGGTCGAGAACCCACTCCTTCGCATGTCCCACACCACCGGTCAGCATAGTCCATGCAGGATCAGAGATGAGATTCGGATTCATTGCATCAATATGAAACGAAGCGCGATCGCTAAATACGATGCCACCACGGGTCTGAACACCCATGCGAACATAATAATCACCATCAAAGGCCACACCTACCTGATAGATGTTGTTGGTACTGGTTCCTGAGATGCTGACATCATCAGAATTAGGATTAGGACCGTACTCCCAGTAAACAGAATAGCTACTGGGGAGCAGACTTGTAAACGTAACCTGATTTGTATTCTGGTCAACGTTGACAGAGAACCCTGAGTTTTCGGCCAGTTGGGCTGTTGTGAGATCAATAGCGCCCATGCTGTCAGAATCAGGCGTACATGCTGTTAGCGCTACGCTAAATGATAAATGACAAATGATAAATGATAAACCTATCAAAAGTCTTCTATATTTCTTGGTAATCATAATTCCTTATTTCTAATTACTTATTCCTAATTTCAAATCACCATCCGGCATTCTGCTTCAGTACTCCATTAGAGAGGATAATCTGATTCTGTGGAATCTGGCAGAGGCCCTTCTTGGCAATGATATTCTCGGCTGCAATAACAACCTTATCGGCATTACCGCCAGACATCACATCGATACCATTGGTAGCAATCTGCTGAGCAGCATAGTCAACACCCTGACGAAGCAGGTCCCAATAGTTGATGGCTTCGAAAGCAAACTCGAATTTACGTTCCTTCATAATAGAAGTCTGAGAAACGGGTACAGGCTGCAATCCTGCACGGGCACGAACTTTATCCAAATACGACTGAGCATTGGCACTGCCCAGCTCTGCAGCCATCAGTAGGACATCGGCAAAACGCATAATAATCAAGTCCTGATGGTTCTGTTCCTGAAAGCCGCCACTTCCGTCAATCTTAGCAGCACTTGTCCCATCGGCAAAGCACAGGGGCGAATATTTCTTGATGACATAGCCTGTGTACTCGCGCTGATCCTTATAACTTGCCTCAAAGCCATCGGAATTCACTATTCCCTCATTAACAATGTCGATAATGGAAGCTTTCTTGCGGGTGTCGCCAGCCTCATACTGATTAACAAACTGGGGGTTAACAGTCAGTGCTCCCCATCCGCGTCCGTATGGTGCTACAGGAAGGTTACGCATTCCCAGCATCACCTGCCAGCGGTTTGAGTCATTGTTGCCGTTATAATCCTGAGTGTTGGTAAACTTCATGGCCAAGACCGTTTCCACATTACCATCGCCAGCATACGTTCCTAACAACGTTACAGCATCACCCACCTCAGCAATACCAGCTGATGCAGCAGGCCACAGATTCTTATATTCTGGTATAAGATCATATTCACCACTGCTGATGACATCCTCACAATAAGCAAGAGCCTTATCCTTTGTCACACCTTCGATAGACGTTCCATAATAACCAGTGTAATACAAGTATGCACGGGCATACAGAGCCTCAGCTGCATATTTTGTAATATGACCGTCATTATTGGCTGCATCCGACTTAGGATAAGCATTGGCAGGAATATGATCTATCGCATACTGAAGATCTTCGAAGATGACCTGATATACTTCTGAAGGGTCAGCCTGAGGAACATTTTCCTCTGTAGCAACCGTCAGCAAAGGGATATTGCCGAACATGCGGACCAAATCGAAATACAGAATGGCGCGCAAAGCATGGCATTCGCCCATATAGATACCTTGCAGTGCCTCATTCTTCCACTCAATTTGTGACTCGTATTTGATAAGTTCATTACAACGGTATATACCCTCATAATAACGTGCCCAGTCTGCTTCATATAGATTAAGGTCTGACGATGACTGAGCGATATCGAAACGGTCAACAACCTGGTAACCGCGTCCATCGGTATTTCCTGTTGCGCCGAAGCACTCTGCGCCCATCACTTCCGAAGCGACATAGAAGGCAAAGCCTGGATTACTGCTGGTCTGGCGCCATCCGTCGTAACACCCGATGAGCGCACGATAAGCATCATTCTGCGTCTTGTAGAAATTGCTGGTATTCGACTCCGTCTTCGATTCCACGTCCAGATAACTTTCCGAACATGAAACGATACCTAATGACAAAAAGGCTAAAAGAGTCTTTGTAATTGTTGATAATTTCATATTTGATTCCTCCCGTTTAGAATTTAACATTAGCACCAATAAGGATAGTACGTGGACGAGGATAATACCCCACATCGACACCGCTTACCCATCCGTCGGTTCCGTATCCGATTTCAGGATCCATACCCTTGTATTTTGTGAAAGTAAGAAGATTCTGGGCCTGAACATACAAGCGCAACTGCTTGCAATACTTGCTCTTCCAGAGGCGAGAGAAGTCGTAACCCAGGGTAACGTTTGATATGCGCAGATAATCGGCATCGTGAACATAGAGGTCGGAGAACTGCCAGTTAATGTTGGTAGTCGTGACACGAGGAATACGGTTGCTTGTTCCCTCACCCGTCCAACGCTGCAGAATCTCTGTGGTATAGTTAGCCTGTGCGTTAGCATGGTTGCGATAGGTCTGAACTATCTTCTGACCAGCAGCACCATTGGCTTGAACAGAGAAATCGAGTCCCTTCCAGTCGAAGCCCAAAGTAAAGCCGTAAGTAAAGTCGGGCATGCCATTACCTAAATCCACCTTATCGTCGTCATTAATCACGCCATCATGGTTCACGTCAATATATTTCACGTCACCAGGCTTGACATCAGCCTGCAACACACCGTTACCGTTCGATATCCACTCGTTTATCTCCTGCTGGTTCTGGAAGATACCGGCAGTCTTATAACCCCAGAAATAACCAATGGCATGACCATTCTGAGCACGATAGAATTCGGGGGCATTGTCGTACAATTGGTTGGTAGCACCGTGAATGATACCATCATCGGTAGGAATGCTGCCTACCTCGTTCTTATTGTAGGCTCCGTTGAAACCAATGTTATAACGGAAATCCTTGCCAATCATATCGTTCCAGGCGAGGTTGAACTCAAATCCCTTGTTCTTCACATCGCCACCATTGATGGTTGGTGCGCCTGTACCAACGGTTGCCAGCACAGGAGCTGTAACCAACCAGTCCTTGGTGGTCTTGATATAATAGTCAAGGTTTACATTCAAGTGTCCTCCAATCAGACGGGCATCAATACCGATATTAAACTGCTCAGAGGTCTCCCAGGTCACGTCAGGATTAGCCACACGACTGGGGTAGGCGCCCCAATTGGTACCCAGCACTGAAACCGACTCTGTATCGTCATAACCCGACGTGCCAAACAGGTAGTGGGTGTTGGTGTTCTTTACTGGAGCAAGATACTGGTAGTCAGAGATATTCTGGTTACCCACCTGTCCCCAGCTGACACGAAGTTTCAGGAAATCAATCCATGATGAAATGGACTGCATGAATTTTTCGTTTGAAACAGTCCATCCGGCAGAGACAGAGGGGAAATAGCCGAAGCGGTGACCGCGTGCGAACTTGCTCGAACCATCAGCACGCAGGGTCGCATTGATCATATAGGTCTCTTTCCAGTTCCAACCCAGACGTCCGAAGTAAGACACGTTACGCGAATCGCCATGAGGACTGCCACCTGCGCCTAAGCCGTCATCGGTAGAAGTGGCTGTACCGTTATTAACGTACGCATGTTCCCAGTCATCGAAACCTTCTTTCAGATAACCGTTACTGCCACTAACTGATGTGCCTGAATAGCGGCTGGCCTCTATACCTACCAATGCACTGAATGCGTGATCGTCCTTAATCGTCCAGTCATACTGGGCTGTATTTGTCCATGTTAATGACAATCCATGATTCATACTCTGGCTGGCCGAAGTCCTGGTGTCATTATAGCTATAAGGACTAAAATGATAAAAAGGAGAGAAACCGCGATATTCACTTGTGCTATAAACCGCGCCAAATACCGAACGCACCCTAAGACCCTTCATCGGTGTCAGTTCTGCATACACATTGCCACTGAACGTGCCACTCTTGTTCTCATTGTTGGTATTGGTCATCATGTTTCCGTATGGGTTGCCGTCGTACATGTACCAGTCGCTATAGTCGGTAGTATTATATGGACTTCCATAGAAACCATTGTAATTGCTGGCCTCTGCGCCGGCTTCTGCCGGACTGCCATCATAGATGTTGGTGGCATATACCGGGGCTAAAGGCGATGTACCAAAAGCACCACGCAGGGTATTATTATATTGGTTGCCAACGCCTATACCAGTGCTTTTAGTGTACACAAAACTTACCTGTTCGCCTACTTTCAGCAGATTATCTATGAGGTTATGCTCAGAATTGATACGGGCATTATACCGCTGATAATTCGAAACGTCTTTGCCACCGACAATACCTTCTTGGCTCATATAGCCTAATGACAACGCAAAGGTAGAAACCTTGTTTCCTCCGGTAACACCCAGATTGTAACTTTCCACCTTGGCGTTCTTCTTAAACATCTGGTCTATCCAGTTGGTATCATAAAGATTACCATCAGGATCGTATATGCTATTCATTTTTGTGAAGTCGTATGGCTGGTTGCCCGAGTTGATCTGCTGCTCATTCATGATGGTCATATACTCCTGTGAGTTAAGCATCGGAGCCTTACGGGCCACATTCTGCCAACCGTAATAGGCATCGAAACTAATCTCAGCTTTTCCTGCCCTGCCATTCTTTGTCGTTACCAGAACCACACCGTTGGCGGCCTGAGCACCATAGATGGCTGCCGAGGCTGCATCCTTCAGCACGTCAATGCTCTCGATGTCGGCAGGATTCAGGGTGTTGATATCTCCACCGATACCGTCAATCAAATACAAAGGACCGGAACTGCCTACGGTACCGAGACCACGAATCTGAACCTTCAAGCCAGATCCTGGCTGACCAGATGTAGACTGGATGCTGACACCAGGCGTCTGGCCCTGCATGGCTAATAATGGGTTTGAGGTATTCATCTTGGCGATGTCTTCACCTTTCACCTGCGTGGTCGCGCCCGTTAACAATTTCTTTTTTTGGACACCATAACCGATCACCACCACCTCGTCGAGCGACTGACGGTCTTCCTCAAGCGTCACATCAATGGTGCTGGCACCACCCACCTTTACTGTCTTTGTGAGATAACCCACATAAGAGAACACCAATGTCTGGCCCTGTTCTGCATTGATGGTATAGTTACCGTCAATATCAGTAACAATACCACTTTTGCTCCCCTGCACCTGTACGGTCGCGCCAATCAGAGGTTCTCCATCAGTAGCTGATGTGACTTTGCCTGAAATTGGTTTTGCAGAAAGAGTGCCAAACACAGCTTGCATCGTGAACAAGAGCACGATGAGCATCAATTGCTTAAAACTGTTTTTTTGCATACAATACATTGTTAATTAATTATTATTTGGGTTTCAAGTCTTTTTTTCGCCGCAAATGTACCACGTTTATTCCTAACTAAGGGGAAACAATGTTTCAGATAGAAGTCATTTCGTTTCCCATACTACTTTTTACACCTCACCGAAACATCATTTCCCCTATCGGAAACATAATGACGTGTGCCAAAAAGAAAAAAGTAGTACCTTTGCTCTGAATTCAGAAAAAAGTATTATCTTTGCACACAGAAGACATCAGCAGTATGAGGAAATTATTTATCTTCATGGCACTATGCATCGCTCACATGACAGCAGCACAGCCTGCTGGCGATACTACATTCAGAATGTTGGGAATAGCCGACGGTCTGCGTAGCAACTCGGTGACGTGTCTGCTGGCTGATGGTCGCGGTTATCTGTGGATCGGTACCTATCAGGGCATTAACCGATACGACGGTCATCAGGTGAAGACCCGATTCCCAGAGAGCAGTGATCCACAGTTGCGCGAGGTGTTCGGCCAAACCATTACAGCACTGGAAGAGGACGCCGAGGGGAGGATATGGATAGAGTGTGAAAGCGGTGCATACAGTCTATACGATACGCGGACGGCACAGTTCTGCGCTTCGGCCGAGGGGCTGTTAGGCGAAATGGGTATCCGCCCAGACGGAAGATATAAAGTGAAAGTAGGTGAAAGGGGTGCATTATGGGTGCTCACAGAAGGGAGGATCTTCCGCTATGACTACCATACGAAGGAACTGAAAACTTGGGAAACCGGCTTACTGCTGCCAGGAAAAGGAGCCGACGTCGTGGTAGAGGCGTCCGACGGTTTGTATTTGAGTGCGGGGCACGCTCTCTGGCACTTGGTCAGCAGCACGGGTGAACTGAAGCGCGAACCGCTACCTGAGCAGATGGAGCAGTCGATGGGTGAGGTAAGCATGATGACTGATGCCGACGGGACACTGTGGGTATATAGTACGCGCGAGGAACATATCTGCCGTTACATCGTGGGAGGACGGCGGGTGAGAGAGATCATCCGTCTGCCACAGGCAAAAGAGGCCTCGCAGAACAATGCCATCCGCGACATCCTGGACGACGGGCGGGGAAACATCTGGATTGCCACCGACCACAAGGGATTGTTTGTCTATAATAAGAATACGGGGGGCATCACCGCCATGCGACACGAGCACGACCGGTTGCGCTCGCTAGCGAGCGACAACGTGACCTGTCTGACCGTCGACCGCGACGGTACTGTCTGGATAGGTCATCTGAAGACGGGTATTTCGTATGCCTGCGAGGCTAACGGCATCATGCAACTGCACGCCGGCACGTGTGGCGACATTTTGGCCATGGCCTACGACACGAAAGGCCGTCTGTGGATGGCGACTGACGGCAACGGAGTCTATATTGAGCACACGGACGGCAGCATTCTGAAGACGGCATTGCCCAACATCACAGTGATGACACTGCTTAGCGACGGTCAAGGCGGTATGTGGGCAGGAAGCTACAACCAGGGGCTCTATCATCTGACGAATGAGAGACAGTGGAAGCGGTATGCTGCCGATGACGGCACGTTCCCTTCAGAAACAGTGTGGACACTGGCATGCGACGGCAGGGGGAACATCTGGACATCATCGCCCATCGGGCAGACTGTCATCTTCAATCCCAACGATGAAAGCACCCGCATCGTCACCACCGACACCGGCGATGACATCCATGGCAACGCACTGCGCTATGACGACACGGGCTGCATGTATATCGCCTCGGTCTATGGTCTGTGGAGTTATAACCCCAAGAACGGCAAATGCAACGTGGCCTTCGGCAATCAAAAGGGCACACAACAGTGGATGAGCCAGATGGTGATCGACGTGACAACAGATCGGCAGCAACAGCTGATGGTGCTTACCCACCCCGACGGCATCACTGTCTTCGACCAGAAACAGGACACACTCTACTTCATCCGCCGCAACAATGACATCATTAAGGGAATGGCCCGTGACCACGACGGCACCAACTGGTTCTGCACCACGAGCGGCAATGTGCTCAGTCTTCTGGTTAAACGTAAGGCGGACGGCATAGAAATGGTCAGACGAAGTTTCATGTCCAGCCTGGATATGCCTCAGTTCTATTTCAACGGTGACGCCATGACGTGTTCGCCACAAGGTGACATTCTGATGGGAGGCACAGAAGGGTATATGAGTATCCATCCTCGCCAACTGATGGCTGTCAGGCACGAAGAGCGTGACCTTGTCATCAGCGAGATAGCCTTAGGCGACAGCCTGCTCAACGAACAGACCACCACAGTCAACCTCAGCCACGATGCGGCCTACTTGACTGTGAAATTCTTTTCAGGCAGTCTGGAGGGTGTACGGCGCATACGCTATGCCTACCGTCTGGTTGGCCAGATGAGCGACTGGGCAATGACCGACCACAACTATGTGTCGTTCCATGCCCTGCCTCCTGGCGACTATACCTTGCAGTTGTGTGTTTGCCGTGAGGACGGCATCATGAGTACTCCAAGAGAACTGCGCATCAGCGTGGCACCGCCGTTCTATCGTACTCTGCCCATGTATATATTATATGTGTTGGTTGTGTTAGGAGCCCTGTACCTGCAATGGCGCAGCATGCGCAAGCGACAGCGAGAGCGTACGGAGCGACAGCGACAACTGATGGAGCGACAGAAAATGGAACAGATTACGGAGATGAAACTGCAATTCTTCACCAATATCAGCCACGATCTGCGCACACCATTAACCCTCATCATCTCGCCACTAGAACAAATGATTAAAAAGATGGAGGAGGGAAAGACACCCGACAACCTGATGGCTGGGCTCAAGAGCATCGGCAAAAACGCACAACTGTTGCTCAGAGAGGTCAGTGCCCTACTCGACTTCCGCCGGCTTGATGCGGGTGGCGAGACGCTGAACGTGCAGCGTGGCGATATCGTGGATCATCTGAACAGCATACTCGTATCGTTTAGCGACTACGCTGAAGAACGTGGTATCCATCTCGGTTTCGAGCATGATGCCGACAGTTTCCTGATGGACTACGACCGCGAAAAGATGAACAAGGTCATTTACAACCTCTTCTCGAACGCCCTGAAGTTCACACCGGCCGGCGGCAACGTCTCGTTGTCGTTCGGTCTGGAACCAGATCATGTAGCCATCGCCGTAGCCGACACCGGCAAAGGCATATCAGATGGCGATAAACCTAATATCTTCAAACGTTTCTATCAGTCGGCATCCAATGACAGTTCGCAGACCGGCAGCGGCATCGGTCTCCACATTGCCAGTGACTATGTCCGCCTGCATCATGGCACCATCAGTGTCAGCGACAACCAGCCCGTTGGCAGCATATTTACTATTACGCTGCCCATCGGGAGGACGTTTTTCGAGGAAGGAGGAACAAGGAAGGAGGAAGGAGAGTACTCTGCGACAGAATCTGCACCTGATAGTTATCTCGTTACTCGTTCCTCCTTCCTCGCTCCTCGCAAGACCATCCTTATTGTCGATGACAATCAGGACATGCTTTCATTCATCAGTTCCTGTATGAAGGAGGATTACCAGGTAAAAACAGCCATAGACGGAGCAGCCGCAA
>JAEEGL016257878.1_pt1 | contig 15835 bp, 13 predicted proteins | sample 9134231 | NCBI WGS metagenome assembly JAEEGL01 (sample SAMN16246548, study PRJNA631951) | gut metagenome | biome: gut microbiome; feature: rumen; material: fiber-attached | host: Bos | place: Iran: Karaj | collected 2018-10
AATGGAAAAACAGCGGAAAAATACTATAAAAGATATATCGAGCAGGAACTTGGAATTAAAGCATATTATCTTCCCTCCACCAGTCCGGCTAATGCTGCATGGAGTGTGGAAAAGCTGGTCCTTAATTGGGGCAAAACTATAGGGAGTATCTTTGGAACAGAAGGATTAATTTCAGAATTGTTTTAAACGAAAACAATATCAGGCAGGCTCTTCACATGATTTCCGAGGAACGATATTAATATTTTTGCCTACGTGTATAGAACCTATATAGTTCTTCCTTATCATCATCAAGATCTTTGTACAGTTTTGTTTCCGTCAGCTCAAATCCACATTTTTCTGCTGTCTTCCACGAAGGAATATTGTTATCCTTGATAGTGGCTATTATTTCTTTCTCGTTGTAATGATCAAAGAAATAGGAAATATATTCTTGAACCGCTTCACTGACATATCCTTGTCTTCGATATGCCGTTCCCGCAAAATAGCAAATACCTACCCTATCCGTATCCTCATAATATGTACAGCCAACGTTTCCGATCACTTCCCCCGTGGTTTTGAGCACAATGGTGCAAGGTATATAATCAGCTCTTGGATTATCCTTTTCAGTAAGTGCAACTGCTTCGTTTATCCAGTCCTCTGCCCAATCTGAAAAGTTTTCATCAAACCCTATTTCAGCCAGGCTCCCATCCTTAGCCATCTCGGCATACGCTTTTTCATCTCCGCGTTGGATGGATCTTATAATTATTCTTTCTGTTTCTATATTCATAGTGATCCTCTGTTTAACCGAAAGATATCCCATCATTTATAGAATAACAGAAAAATGATCTATGAGCGACTTTTATTTCTGCGGATCAGGGAGTATTCTATCTCACATATAGGGTGAAAGGAGTTGGAGGTCTAAATGGAACATGGAAACATAGAGTGGTTGGATATTCCGGAAATGAATGGAAACGCATTGACTGAACAGTCTATTTGTGATATCGTGTTCTAAGTGATCGAAATACTAAAGGAAAGCGAGGTAATCATAATGCGTGTTGAGAGAATTGAGATTGTAATTGTAAAGAGTATGATGACCTCGGTTTCTGCCTTTTGATCCATATAGGGATAATTGATTTTGGGTTTTGACCGTGGCTTAATTCTGTCACGGTTTTCTTTTGCCCTTTTCGGGCGGTTTTCCGTTATAGAAGGTCTCCATACTAACAAGATTTTGCGAATTGATCAAGTAATAAAAGGAGACAAAAAATTGAATACTATCACTAATGAAGAAATCATCAGAAAAGAAACAAACGAAGTAATAACAGGCAGGATCTCGGAAGTTAATAAAAACAGCTTTAAGATCATGTTCCGCGGTGAGGAGATACCGGCAAAACTGAAAGGAAGCTTTTATGAAGAGGATGGTGAAAAACTTCCGGTTGTGGGCGATTATGTGACATTTTTGTACAACCCGCAGGGGGATTCTGTGATCCTCTCCGTCTGTGAGAGACATAGCTTTTTGCAAAGGCCTGACCAGGCAAAGACCGGGGTTATGCAATATATGGCGGCCAACGTGGATTACCTTTTCATTGTTACATCCCTTAACGAAGATTACAGCTTTAACCGCATAGCGAGATACGTGAGCATTGCCATTTCGGGCGGAGCCGCCCCTGTCGTGATCCTTACAAAATCAGATCTTTGCAGCAATCCCGGAAGGTATGTAAGTGAAGTTGAGGAGATTTCCGACAAAGTACATGTCCATGCTATATCTGCGATCTACGGCATTGGCCTTGATGAATTGCAGGAATATTTGACACCGGGAACTACCATATGCCTGATGGGTTCTTCCGGAGCCGGAAAATCAACCCTGATCAATTACCTTACCGGTGAAGAGACCATGAGGACATCCGGGATCAGAGAAGACGATGACAAGGGAAGGCACACAACCACATATCGTAAGCTGATCGAACTATCAAGCGGCGTAACTCTCATTGATACTCCGGGTATGCGCGAAGTCGGTATGGCCAATGTACAGGACGGGATAAACGAGACTTTTGCGGATATCGTGGAGCTGGAGAGCATGTGTAAATTCAGCAATTGCAGACACGATACCGAGCCGGGCTGTGCGGTCAAAGCAGCTATCGCGAGCGGAGAATTATCCCCGGAAAGGTATGAACTGTACGTTAATCTCGGAAAAGAAAACACCAAGAATTACGCCATGAAAAAAGAAGTATCCAAATGGGCAAAAGCCTATAAAAAAATGAACAAGAGAAATATGTGGGACTGAAAGGATAATCTTTTTGCAAAGGGGTCTGTAGAATAATATTACATATTCACCAGTTTGATCAGAAGCTCTGTGATCTTTTCCATTGATTCGGCGCACACATACTCAAACCGGCCGTGGAAATTGTGTCCGCCCGCGCACAGATTCGGGCAGGGTAATCCCATAAAGGAGAGTCTTGCCCCGTCTGTTCCGCCTCTGATGGGCTGAATTTTGGGAACGATTCCAAGATCCTCCATCGCCTTCTTTGCATTTTCTACCAGAAAGAGATTTCCCTCTTCTATTTTTTCACGCATATTGTAATAGGAATCTTTGATTATTACTTCTGCTGTACCGTCTCCGTATTTTTCGTTGGCAAAAGAAACAGCAGCAGTGAGCAGATTCTTTTTATCTTCAAATTTAGCCCGGTCATGATCCCGGATGATATATTTAAACTCCGCCTCCTCGGTGGTCCCCTTCATTTCGGTAAGATAGAAGAATCCCTCGTAGTTTTCGGTATACTGAGGCTTTGCCTGCGCGGGAAGCATAGAGTCTATCTCCATTGCTATCCTTCCGGCATGCTTCATCTTGTTTTTGGCCTCGCCGGGATGAACGGTCACACCATGTACCTTTACCGTTGCGGAGGCAGCGTTGAAATTCTCGTATTCCAGTTCTCCTATGGCACCTCCGTCAACGGTATAACCGTAATCGGCGTTCAGCCTCTCCATATCAATATGATCCACACCGCTTCCGATCTCTTCGTCGGGTGTAAAGCAGATAGAAATCTCGCCGTGTTTAATCTCCGGGTGATTGATAAGGTATGAGGCAGCAGCCATTATCTCAGCCACGCCGGCCTTGTCATCCGCTCCGAGAAGCGTGGTCCCGTCGGTTACGATAAGGCTTTGGCCGATATATGCGTTCATTTCCGGATACTGCGCCGGGCTCAGAGTGAGCCCGCTTGCATCTCCCAGATAGATATCTTTTCCGTCGTAGTTTTCAACTATGCGGGGTTTGACATCTTTACCCGATGACTCGGGAGAAGTGTCCATATGTGCTATGAGAGCCAGTTTTTTACCTTTAAAGCATGGATCATTTACGGCATCTTTTTCGTCTTCACTTCCGTATGTCGATCCGATCCGCGCATAAACGTAGCAGTGATCTTCATCAAAATAAACATCACTTGCGCCGATCTCTTTTAATTCCTTTTCAAGAAGCCGGCCCAGATTTTTCTGTTTTTCACTGCTGGGAGATAAACCGCTCTCTTCATCCGATTGTGTGTCTATTACCACATAACGCAAGAATCGCTCGATCACTTCACTTTTATCAAATTTACCCATTATTGAACCTCTTTTCGGAAAAACTCTTGTTTACTAATTATAGCACGACTTTGCACCGAAAGTGTTTTTGAATAAAAAAACATTGACATACGAAGAGAATAATACTATATTGGACAGAGAAAAAGTGCAAGGGCGCACAGCAAACTGCGCTTTTTTTATTAACTCCGGTGCTTTAGCACAATAAACTGATAAAGCAAAAAAGAGCGACACCGGGTATTATTTATGCATAAATAATGCATATAAATTCAGGAGGAAAAAATGAAAAGATTAACACGAGTGATTTCTATTTTAGGCGCGGTGGCAATGAGCGCAAGCGTTCTCGCAGGATGTGGAAAGACTTCAACCGAACCCGCCGCACAGACAGGATCTGCTGAAACCGCAGAGGTGGCAGAGGCAGTATCCGAAACTGTTGAAGAGGCAGCCGAGGCATACGATCTCAGCAACGTTAAACTTATGAGCGATGGAGTGCTCAGCGTGGGATGTGAAGTCGGATATCCTCCCTTTGAGGACTTTGCGGAAGACGGAACAACCCCTATAGGATTTGATGTTGATATCATTACCGAAGTAGCAAGAAGACTCGGTCTCGAGGTTAATATCATCAACACTGCATGGGATGGTATTTTTGCCGGGATCGACAATAACTATGATCTTGTATGCTCTGCATGTACAATCACTGCCGAGCGTCAGGAAAGCATGGCTTTCTCTACTCCTTACATTTCAAACTATCAGGCTGTGATCTTAAAGGCCGGAGACACTACGGAGATCAAGAGCTTCAACGATCTTGACGGAATGACGGTTGCGGTTCAGAAAGAGACCACATCCGATGAGCTTATCAGCGACTACAAGTCCACCGGAACCATCGATGTTGAGATAGTAGCAAATGAGAAGGTTCTCAGCTGCTTTACCCAGCTCGATAACGGAGAAGTAGATGCGGTATGTGTCGACTCAACCGTAGCAGACGGATATCTTGCAAAGAATCCTGATAAATATGTGTATGCATTCAAGGATGAAGCTGAAGCTGAGATGTTTGGAATTGCAATGGGTCTTAACAATACCGCATTAAAGGAAGCTGTGGACTGGGCTCTGGCAGGAATGGAAGCAGACGGCTTTATTGAGGAGACCCGTAATTACTGGTTTGGTCAGTAAGAATAAGAATAAGAAAAGTGACAGTTGCAGCGGTAACAGCCATGCAACCTATTGGAAGAGAATTATGAAGAGTTTTCTTAAAGGATTGATCGATATCAAAAATTGGAAAAAAAGGACCAAGACTACCTGGGTGATAGTGCTGATCATCATTGCGGCATGTATCGTCCTGTCTTTCTTAAAGCCGTCGGAAGCGGATATGAAGTCCATGGCTTCAAAAGAAATGCAGGAGATGATAAAGGCTGACGAGGGAAGCTCAAGAAAAAGAGTTACCATCACATACAACAGCCTTATTATAGTGAACTATTGCTCATTTTCCACTTCCGGAGCAAAGGAGATCACCGAGAGATATGTGGGATTTGTAGGCAAAGCGTTCCAGGCAGATAAGGGCTTTGGAAAGTTTACTGGACAGATGGTCAATTATACTTACCGTATGCTTGGCTGCGGAGAGAATATCCTTCACGGTGCAAAGCTTACTTTGTTTTTGACTACTGCCTCGACACTTATTGGTGTTATTCTGGGAACGCTTCTTGCCCTCGGAAAGATATCGAAGAATAAGGTGCTGAGCAAGTTTTGCTCGGGATACATCTTTTTCTTTAGGGGAACTCCTCTTATGATCCAGCTGTTTGTGATCTATTATACGCTTCCTGCGGTGTTCGGGTATGCGTGGAGGGATCTTTTCAACGCGGCTGACAATCAGGCTGTATACAAGGGCGCATTTATCGCCGCTCTTATAGCATACGGACTTAACTCGGGTGCGTACTGTGCCGAGATAGTGCGCGCTGCGATCCAGTCCATAGAAAAGGGACAGCATGAAGCGGCAAAGGCACTCGGCCTGTCCTATTCACAGACCATGAGGCTTATCATCATACCGCAGTCCGTCCGCAGAATGGTACCGCCTATCTGTAACGAATTCATTATGATGCTGAAAGATGCTTCGCTGGTATTTGCCATCTCCCTTATGGATATCACGACTATCTCCAAGAACATCATGACAAGCGAGATATCATATATTGTATTCCTGCCGGCGCTGGTTATTTATCTGATAATCACAGCCTTTTTCACCTGGATATTCAATGCGATCGAGAAGAAATTCTCGCTGTATGAGTAAGGAGGCACGCTATGGATAATTACGAATACATACTTGAAACCGAGCATGTCAGCAAGAATTTCGGAAATCTGGTTGTTTTAAAGGATATCAATCTGAAGGTTAAAAAGGGAGAAGTGATCTGTATAATAGGCCCCTCCGGCGCCGGGAAATCAACTTATCTTCGTTCCCTGAACCAACTTGAAAAGATTTCCTCAGGGAAGATCTTTATTAAGGGAGATCTTTTCCTGCATCGCGAAAAAGATCGAACGGTAGAGAGAATCGACAAAAAAACACAGCAGCAGCTCCTTCTGGAGATGGGAATGTGTTTCCAGAGGTTCAATCTTTTCCCCCATAAAACGGTGCTGGAGAATATATGCCTTGCCCCCGTTCAGGTAAAACATGAGGACAAGGAAACCGTTAAAAAAGAGGCTATGGAGCTCCTCAAAAAGGTTGGTCTTGCGGAGAAGGCGGATGAGTTTCCTAACCGCTTATCCGGAGGTCAGCAGCAAAGGGTGGCTATTGCAAGAGCGCTTGCCATGAAGCCCGAGATCATGCTTTTCGATGAGCCCACTTCGGCACTCGATCCCGAGCTTGTCGGAGATGTTCTGCAGGTTATGAAAGACCTCGCAAATGAAGGAATGACCATGCTTGTGGTCACTCATGAAATGGGATTTGCAAAAGAGGTGGCAGATAGAGTATTATTTATGGCTGACGGAATCATTGCTGAGGAAGGAAGCCCGGATAAAATATTCAACAATCCCGAGAATCCAAGAACTCAGAGCTTTTTAAAGTCGATTCTGAACGTTTAGGGAGAGTTGTACCCGGATCATGAGATCAAAACAGATCAGAAGTTCATTATTACTGGCATTAACAGCAGCCATCTGGGGCGTGGCATTTGTCGCCCAGACGACGGGAGGAAACGCGGTAGGACCCTTTTCCTTTAATTCCGTCAGGTCTATTATCGGATCGGTTGTGTTATTGCCGGTAATTTTTATTTTGTATAAACTCGGTCTTTCAGCAAGAAGACCCAAAAGCAAAGAGGATTATAAAAAACTGTGGATCGGCGGAGGACTTGTGGGGCTGTCGCTCTTCTTTGCCGCAAATGCCCAGCAGGTTGGGATATACCTCGGCGCCCAGGTAAGTAAAGCAGGCTTTCTGACAGCGCTGTACATTATTCTTGTCCCCATTCTGGGTTTGTTCGTTAAGAAGAAATGCGGATGGAATATCTGGCTCGGAGTGGGAATAAGCCTTGTTGGAATGTACTTTTTGTGCATGAACGGGGGATTCGCGCTTCAGTGGATGGACCTGGCACTCATTGCGTCTGCTTTTCTGTTTTCCATACAGATCCTTCTGATCGATCATTTCAGCCCTCAGATGGATCCGGTGAGGCTGTCGTCCATCGAATTCCTTGTGTGCGGGGTTTTGTCGGGAATACCCGCAGCTTTGATCGATATCCCTTCAAGGGGTGGGATCAGCTGCTGGCTTGCGGATTTTGCCGGTTGGAATGCGTGGATCCCGATTCTTTATGCCGGCGTGTTATCAAGCGGAGTAGCCTACACTCTTCAGGTAGTGGCCCAGCCCGGACTCAATCCCACGATAGCGTCGCTTATTATGAGATTTGAGGCGGTGTTTGGCACGATCGCCGCATGGCTTATTCTCCACCAGCGGCTCACCGCCAGGGAAATAATCGGATGCCTGCTCATGTTTGCTGCTATCGTTATTGCACAGCTTCCTCTCAGCCGCAAATAAACCCTGAGACCATATATATTGATTTGTGTTCACAACATTGACAAACTGTGGTATAATAACACTTTGTGAGAAGTATGTATTTCGAAAAGGCGGGGAATATTTAAAGAGGAAAAACGTCATGAAGAATAGAATAATAGGAATTATGCTGGCCTGTGCCATGATGCTGACGGCTACGGCATGTACAAAAAAGGTTGTTGTAAATAATGATCCGCCCGAGCAGGTTGTGGTGGATGATCAGGTAGAACCCGGGCCTGATATTACCGATGCAGTCGTTACTGATCTGGATGAGACACCTGTCATCGAGGAAAGAACCACCATCGACGGAAAGAAACAGAGCTATCTTACCGGTGAGTGGAAGGATGAAAGCATAGTTGACAGACGCCCTATGGCGGTGATGATACCAAACAACAAACCTGCGCTGCCGCAGTACGGGATTTCAAAAGCCAGTGTCATCTTCGAAGCGCCCATGGAGGGATACGATTGTACCAGACTCATGGCCATCTTTGAAGACTATGACAACCTTGATCATATAGGACCTGTCAGAAGCGCAAGATTGTACTTTATGGAGTACTCACTTCCGTATGATGCGATCTACTGTAACTGGGGTGTAGCTTTAGTACCCGGGGCAGAGGAGTTGATCAATTCAGACAGGATCCATAACATCTCTCAGGCGGTAGAAGGTATAGATAATCCTTCCCAGGAGGCTTTTGACAGAGATCAGGAAAGAAAAGATCTCGGATATTCACTGGAATTTACCGGAATAATGACTATAGACGGCTACAATGCTGCACTGGACCGCATGGGTTATCGCAAGATGCATGATGATCTGTATGAACAACCCTTCATTTTTGCACAGGAAGGATATATAGCCGGATATACAGATATGCCTGACGCAAAAGTGATATCCCCTGCAGGAAACTCTAAACAGGGAGGATACGGACAGACATCACCCTATTTTGTGTATGATGAAGCAGATCATTTATATCACAGATATCAGCTTGATGTGCCTCAGATAGATGAAGCCAACGGAGAGGCGCTTACCTGCAGAAATGTTATATTCATGACCACATCGGGTGATTTCTATAACAAGAATACAGGATATCTCTGGTTTACTGTCAAAGGTGATGATTCCGTAGCCGGCGCACCTGCATACTTCTTTACGGAAGGAAAGGTTATAGAGGGATACTGGCTCAAGGACGAAACGGACGACGGAGCTTATCATTATTATGATAATGACGGAAACGAAATCATATTTAATCAAGGGAAAACATGGGTTTGCCTTATAAACATTGCTTTCTACGATAGCATATCCGTTGAATAGATTTGCTGAAAGCGCAAAGAAGGAAAGCAGTTCATAATATGAAGGGGAGCGCCGCATATTGTGGTGCTCCCCTTTGTCAAAACGGTCTGATAATCTCAAGGGGAATCATATGAACATACGCCTGTATAACGCAAGAATCCTTACAATGGAAGAGGGAAGAGACCTGTTCAGAGGGGAGATCTGGATCAGGAACGACAGGATAGCATACGTGGGAGCCATCGAGGAGATAGAAGAAGAAGGCCCCGGTCTGCCTCACATAAAATGGGACTATGAGCTTGATTGTGAGAACAATCTTCTGATGCCCGGTTTTAAAAATGCTCACACCCATTCCGGAATGACCTTTTTGAGATCCTATGCGGATGACCTTCCACTCAATGAATGGCTCACCAAGAAGGTATTTCCCTACGAAGAAAAGCTTTCCACCGGCGATATATATGAGTTTACCCGCCTGGCAATCATGGAGTACGTAACCAGCGGGATCACATCTATTTTTGATATGTATCTTTCTCCCGATGCAATTGCGGAGGCATGCAGGGATACCGGAATGAGATGTGTTCTCTGCGGAAATGTCAACGATCACACATCGAGTCCCGAAAAGATGGCCGATGAATATGAGAGGCTCAACAGCTTTAATCCGCTTATCACATATCGTCTCGGAATCCATGCGGAATACACCTGTACCAAAGAACTGATAGACAGGGTCTGCTCTGTTGCGCACAGATATAAAGCCCCTTTTTACTGTCATCTGAGTGAGACCGGGGACGAGGTGGAAGACTGCAGGAGACGCTATGGTCTGACACCGGCAAGGTATCTTGACGAAGTAGGGCTTTTTGAATACGGCGGAGGCATATTCCACGGAGTGCATCTCACCGAGGAAGAGATGGATATCCTCGCAATGAGAGATGTATCGGTTATCACCAACCCGGGATCCAATCTCAAGCTTGCCAGCGGTATCGCACCCGTTGCTAAACTCGCGGAAAAAGGGATCAATCTTGCAATAGGAACCGACGGAGCCGCAAGCAATAATGCTCTGGACATGTTCAGGGAGATGTATCTTGTAAGCACTCTATCCAAGATCAGAGAAAATGATGCTGCAAGCTTTGATGCAACCAAAGTGATCAAAATGGCTACATGGGGCGGAGCTCAGGCTATGGGGCTGAGAGATGCCAATGTTCTTGCGACAGGTAAATATGCCGATATCATAATGATAGATATGCATCAGCCCAACATGCAGCCCGAAAATAATATCGTCAAAAATATTGTCTACAGCGGAAGCAAGAAAAATGTGAAGATGACAATGATCGGCGGAAAGATTCTGTACGCAGAGGGAAGATACAACATAGGCGAGAGCCCCGAAAGAATATATGAGAACTGCAACAGGATCGCAGAGAGGATACTTGCATAGATGAAGTTTGTTTCTTGGAATGTTAACGGATTAAGAGCAGCCATCGGTAAAGGCTTTATGGAGAGTTTTGAAAAACTGGATGCGGACATTTTCTGCCTGCAGGAGACAAAGCTTTCCGAAGGTCAGCTCGACATAGAATTAAAAGGATATCATCAGTACTGGAATTATGCGGAGAAGAAGGGTTACAGCGGAACAGCCGTGTTCACAAAGAAGGAGCCCTTAAACGTTACATATGGGATCGGTATCCCGGAACATGATAAAGAAGGCAGAGTGATCACGCTTGAATTTGAAGATTTTTACTTTATCACGGTATATGTTCCGAACTCCCAGAGGGAGCTGACCAGACTGGCATACCGGCAGGAATGGGAGGCGGCTTTTCTTTCGTACATATTGAAACTGGAAGAAAAAAAGCCGGTTATCTATTGTGGCGATCTGAATGTTGCGCATAATGAGATAGACCTTAAAAACCCCTCATCCAATCATCATAACGCAGGTTTTACCGACGAAGAAAGAGAATGCTTTTCAAAAGTGCTGGAGAGCGGATATATAGACACTTTCAGGTATTTTTATCCCGACAGAAAGGATATCTATTCCTGGTGGTCGTATATGTTCCATGCGAGGGAGAATAACGCTGGATGGCGTATTGACTATTTTGTTGCTTCAAAAAAGCTCGAAGGCAGGCTTAAAGGCGCGGATATCCACTGTGATATCATGGGCTCGGACCATTGTCCGGTAGAGCTTGAGATATCAGATTAGAATAATAGATTGAATAAAGATTGTAAGACTGAAAGAAAAGACCGGATCACAATACTGAAATAATAGACAGATAGAGAGATTTTAAATGGATTATGGCAATTATGAGGTTTCGGACGCCCGGATGGAAGAAGAGCTGGAGAGGGCGCGAGCGCTCCAGAGGCGGATGGAAGACCTCTATGTAGAGACTTTTCGGATTCTTTGCAACAAAAAGAATCCTTCAAATGTAAAAAAACTGGATAAAAAGATAAATTCCACCGGAAATGTAGTAAAGAACGCACTTTACGGATACCAGTACGCGGATCTGTATCCGAGGATACTGGCTATGATGTCGGCAATAGCACTTCAGCCGCCCGCACAGAAAAAACACCTTGAAGAGGAAACAGAAAACCTTATCAGAACTGTTGCCGGAAAAGACTGGGAGATCCTGGCGATAACCAGAAGTGATGATGCGATAGAGAGTTACCTCGACTTTGTATCGGATCCCAGAAACCGGAATATTATCACCAAAGGGGCTCCTATCGAGGAGAAATTCACAAAGTTCTATGATCGCAAGATAAAAATGCAGATCATGGGGCTGGTACAGACCGATCCTACGGCAGAGTATGTAGAGACAAGGGCTATGACCCGGGAATTCCATCTTCATGTGGGACCGACGAATTCCGGAAAGACTTACGAAGCGATACAGCATCTCAAGGATGCACAAAAGGGAGTGTACCTTTCACCTCTCAGGCTTCTTGCCCTGGAGATATACGATACTCTGAACGAGGCAGGAACCCCCACTTCTATGAAGACCGGAGAGGAACATATAACGGTTGAGAACAGCAGAGTGCTTTCCCAGACTGTCGAGACACTTAATCTTGATGAGGAATATGACATAGCTGTTATAGATGAGTGCCAGATGATCTCCGACCCCGAGAGAGGAGCGGCCTGGTCGAGGGCTATCCTAGGAGTAAAAGCAAAGGAAATATACCTTCTGTCAAGCGATAATGTTACGGAGCTTTTAACCGAGATAATCGACACTTGCGGCGATACGTATGACATTACCCACCATCAGAGAAAAACGGGACTGGAAGTAGAGGACGAGCCTTTTATACTGAGTGAGAGTAACCGAGTTACAAGAGACCAGATCCGCCCGGGGGACTGCTATATCCTCTTTTCAAAAAAGAGAGTGCTTGATCTTGCGGCAAGATTTGAACAGATGGGCGTAAAAGCCAGCGTAATATACGGAAAGCTCCCGCCCGAGACCCGTAAATCCGAAGTCAGAAGATTTGCCAACGGGGAAACCAAGATAGTAATCTCCACAGATGCGATCGGTATGGGTATCAATCTCCCGATCCACAGGATCATATTTGCCGAGAGCTGGAAGTTTGACGGGCAGACAAGAAGAGACTTAAAGCCCGACGAGATACTGCAGATAGCCGGCAGAGCCGGAAGATTCGGAAAATACGATACCGGATATGTTACGACCACTGATCCGGAATTCCTTCCCGTGTTGAAAAAGACAATAGGGAAGCCTCTTCCCCAGATACATTCCGCTATCCTCGGCTTCCCCAGAATGCTGGTTAACCTGGATGCTACTCTGAGTGAGATACTTACAGTGTGGTACAACATTCATCCGCAAAAGCCCTACGAAAAGATGAAGATCGACCGCATGCTCACTTTGTACAGAACGTTAAAAGATCAGAGCCTTGATTTTGATCTCATATATGGAGACAGCGACAACAAAAAGGATATCATTTATGATATGATCTCCTGCCCCATAGACGAAGGAAACCCCAGAGTGCTTGATCAATGGGTGCAGTACTGCCTCACCTATGCGGCGGATATTTCCCTTGAAAAGCCCTCATTTCCCAGAACGGGAAACAATGGTCTTGAAAAGCTGGAAACATATTATAAACTACTGGAACTCTATCATCTGTTTTCTGTCCATATGGGAAAGATAATGGACGAAGAGTGGCTGATGGAAGAAAAAAAGAATACCGAGCTTGAGATAGAAGACTACCTGAGCGGTAACAAAAATAAGTTCATCAAGAGATGCAAAGACTGTTCCAGACAGCTTCCGATGGGCTACGGCTATGAAAGATGTAAGGCATGCAGAGCCGCGTTCGAAGCCGCCAGAATGATTCCCGGAGCAAAGTACGGAAAACAGCTTGCAGCCGCAAAGAACAGAAACGGACGAAAAAGATCGGACAGGTACAGATAGAATACAAATATAAACCGGAGGAAAAAAAGATGGCAGATTGGAAAAACACAAGCGAACTGAATTCGTTTAAAAAACTCGGAGAGGTTAAGCCCGTTGATCTCAAAACAGCTATGAGCGGAGAAAACGGGGCAAAGAGAGTAAAGGATTACAGCATTAAGATGGCAGCAGGACTCAGCTACAACTATGCTGCCAAAGCTGTTGATGAAAATGTGATCTCTGCGCTGAAGGAACTTGCCGATGAGGCAGATCTTGCGGGAAAATTTGAGGAATTGTACAACGGAGCGGTAATCAATACAGGTGAAAAGAGAATGGTCCTCCATCATCTTACCAGAGGCCAGCTTGGAAATAATGTAAATGCAGACGGAGTGGACAAGAGAGAGTTTTATCTCGGAGAGCAGAAAAAGATCGCTGATTTCGCCAACAAAGTCCACAGCGGGGAAATCGTTAACGAAGCGGGCGAAAAGTTTACAACTGTAGTACAGATAGGTATCGGAGGAAGCGACCTCGGCCCCCGCGCAATGTACCTGGCACTTGAGAACTGGGCAAAGAAAAACGGCTGCTTCAAGATGGAAGCAAAGTTCATCAGCAACGTGGATCCCGATGATGCGGCAGCAGTGCTTGCATCGGTAGATGTTGCTCATTCAATGTTTATCCTTGTTTCAAAATCGGGAACGACTCTCGAGACTCTCACAAATGAATCCTTTGTAAAGGACGCCCTTAAAAAGGCGGGTCTTGATGCATCCAAGCATATGATCGCAGTTACAAGCGAGACCTCACCTCTTGCAAAGAGCTCCGATTATCTGCAGGCATTCTTTATGGACGACTATATCGGAGGCAGATTCTCCTCCACTTCCGGAGTGGGCGGTGCTATCCTTTCCCTTGCCTTCGGACCCGATGTATTCGCAAGATTCTTAAACGGTGCCGCAGAGGAAGATAAACTTGCCGCAAAGAAGGATATCATGGAGAACCCCGCAATGCTCGACGCACTTATAGGTGTGTATGAGAGACATATCCTCGGCTCTCCTGCAACTGCAGTGCTTCCTTACTCACAGGCGCTTTCGAGATTCCCTGCGCACCTTCAGCAGCTTGATATGGAATCCAACGGAAAGAGCGTGAACAGATTCGGTGAGCCGATAGACTATGTAACGGGACCGATCATTTTCGGTGAGCCCGGAACAAACGGACAGCATTCTTTCTACCAGCTCCTTCATCAGGGAACCGATATAATACCTCTTCAGTTCATCGGATTCAAGGAGAATCAGGCGGGAGTAGACGTAGATATTCAGGGCAGCACCAGCCAGAAGAAGCTCTGCGCAAATGTGGCAGCTCAGATTGTAGCGTTTGCATGCGGAAAAGACGACGAAAACCGCAACAAGAACTTCAAAGGCGGAAGACCTTCGAGCATTATCGTGGGAGATCAGCTTACTCCCGAAGCACTCGGAGCACTTCTTTCTCACTTTGAGAACAAGGTAATGTTCCAGGGATTTGTATGGAATATCAACAGCTTCGATCAGGAAGGTGTACAGCTTGGAAAAGTCCTTGCAAAGAAAGTTCTTGCGCATGAAACCGACGGAGCGCTCAAGGAATACAGTGACCTTTTTGCGATCTGAGATCGTTTGTCAGTGAACACAGGAACACTAAAAGAGAAGCATAATTGTATATTATAAAATAGAGATATGTTGCTGCAGGTACAAACACAAACAGTGCAGCATACTCCGCCAGCAATGAAAGAGCAACAAGTCCGATCGCGAAGCGGAGAGAATCTTTTTTCCTGATAAGTAGGATAAAACCGCGTATGAATATCGCCAGATCTCCTATCAGGATAATTGCAAAGACTGAGAGCAGGATCATATTATTCATGAGAAATAATATGATCCTGCTTCTAAGCAGATAGATGCGCAGGATAAAAGGTGTACCGGTATCTGCAAAGGATGTACGGCCGATGTCGGACATGAATAATTCCCGGCCGATTTCCCATGAGGAGGGGAGAATCTCCGGTATTTCGATACTTCTTTCGGGAACGTAGTTAAATAATAATGGTTTTCCCGTGTAGGAGACATATACATTTTCTATCATATTCTTGATAACAAATTTAAAGTTGTGTAAAAGGATGCTTCTGTAGGCAGAGGTATAGTCCCCGGCTTGCTGCGGAGATACGGTTGATTGGTTAAAATCTTCATTACCTCTTATGACATGATTGTAATAACGGTATCCTTCGATCCCATAACCTTTTATCAGCTCTATCGGCGTTACGGATTCAATTGCCGCAAGATCCTCGTCAGCTCCGTCATATGATGTATTTCCCCCGCAGTTGAAGACGACCTGAAGAATACTCATAGAGTTGATGATCGAGTAGTCTTTTTCATAATACTTTTTGATACCGGTCTTTTGCGGAACAGAGATCAGAACAGACAGCGCAATAAACAGAATGCCCAAAAAGACAATGCGGGTAGCAGTCCTCTTTCCGGAGAAGAAGATATAGATTCCAAATAAAAGGACACAGATAACAATCCCTTCACTTCTCCACACGCTGAGAAATGCCCCGAGAAAAGCTATAGTTATTATCTCATTGAGAGGTCTGCTTTTCTCTTCTATTATATC
>JAEEGL017430609.1_pt1 | contig 15835 bp, 12 predicted proteins | sample 9134231 | NCBI WGS metagenome assembly JAEEGL01 (sample SAMN16246548, study PRJNA631951) | gut metagenome | biome: gut microbiome; feature: rumen; material: fiber-attached | host: Bos | place: Iran: Karaj | collected 2018-10
AACGGGAATCTTTCAGAAGAACATCTATAACTGCTTTGACGATGAGGCCATGGAGCTGGTCAGACAGGGGATCAATCCCATCAGCTTTCCGGGGCTTCGCCTGTCCATCACCTCCGAGGAATCCAAGGATATCAACTTTGACGATACCCCCAAGGTAATCCTTTCCGCCTCCGGTATGTGCGAGGCAGGACGTATCCGTCATCATTTAAAGCACAACCTATGGCGGCCGGAATGTACCATCCTCTTTGTAGGATACCAGGCCATCGGTACCCTGGGACGCGCCATCATCGAGGGCAAAAAGGAAGTCAAGCTCTTCGGAGAGCCCATTGAGGTACGGGCAAAGATCGCGCAGCTGGTGGGACTGTCCGGACATGCGGATAAAAACGGCCTTCTGGAATGGATCTGCGGCTTTGAGAAAAAGCCCGAAAAGGTCTTTGTGGTACACGGGGAGGATTCGGTGACAACGGCCTTTGCAGGTTGCCTGCGTCATGAATACGGATTTGATTCCTATGCACCCTACAGCGGTGCGGAGTTTGATCTTCTCACAGGAGAGATCACCTACGATCCCGAACCCGTACCTGTTAAGAAGAGACGTGTGGTATCCGATATCTTCAATCGCCTGCTGGCAGCGGGTGCCCGCCTGATGGCGGTCATTCAGAAAAACGAGGGCGGTACCAACAAGGATCTTGCCAAGTTTGCGGATCAGATCAATGCTCTGGCAGACAAGTGGGATCGATAAAAAATACAGAAACGAAGGAACAAACAATCATGAGCTATGCAGATACTGTCTTTATCAATATGTGCCGGGATATCCTGGATAACGGCACCGATACGAAGGGAGAGAAGGTAAGACCCCATTGGCCGGACGGAGAGACGGCTTATACCATTAAAAAATTCGGCGTTGTGAATCGCTATGATCTGTCCAAAGAGTTTCCCATTATGACGCTTCGAAGGACTGCTCTCAAGAGTGCAACAGATGAGATGCTCTGGATCTGGCAGCAAAAATCCAATAATATCAATGATCTTCACAGTCATATCTGGGATGAATGGGCGGATGAGGATGGTTCCATCGGAAAGGCCTACGGCTATCAGATGTCCGTGAAGCACGCCTACAAGGAGGGGATGATGGATCAGGTGGATCGGGTGATCTACGATCTGAAGCACAATCCCTTCAGCCGCAGGATCCTGACCAATATCTATGTCCATCAGGATCTGTCGGAGATGAACCTGTATCCCTGTGCCTATAGTATGACCTTTAACGTGACTCAGAAAAAGGGAGAAGAGAAGCTGACCCTGAATGCCATCTTAAACCAGCGGTCTCAGGATGTGCTGGCAGCCAATAACTGGAATGTGGTGCAGTATGCCGTGCTGGTACATATGCTGGCGCAGGTTTGTGATATGCAGGTGGGAGAGCTGGTGCACGTCATCGCCGATGCCCATATTTATGATCGGCATGTACCCCTGGTGGAGGAGCTTATCAAAAGAGAACCCTTCCCCGCACCGAAGTTTACCTTGAATCCTGATATTAAGGATTTTTATCAATTCACGAGAAATGATGTGAGTCTCGAAAACTACGTGACCGGAGAGCAGATCAAAGATATTCCGGTAGCGATCTAAGGAGCCTTTTTAAGATGGAGAAGATCTGGGGCAAACTGAAAGAACTGATCTACAAGGATGTGAGCAGGGAATCGGAATCAAACGATCTTTCCGTGCTGTTGCGTGAACTGGCGCTGGTGGAGATACTTTGTCTGCTGTTTCTGGCGGTACTGTTTGCGTACCTGAATACCAGCTTTTTATGCCTCTGCTGCGTGTTTACGGTAGGTGTGATGGCGGCGGTTTTGATGCTGACCTTCGAAGATAAGACTGCAGCGGGAATGTATGTGTACATCGTCATCAACCATATACTGGTGGCTGTAGCCTGTGTGGAAACGGAGTGGCGATTGTATTTTACGCCCACCATCATTGTCTGTATCATGCTGTTTTTCTTTAACGCCAGAGTCAGTATGAAGACAAAGGTGTATTACTCCGTGGGGGAGATCATCTTTCTGATTGGACTTCTGATCGCGGAATACATGCTGCCCCTGGATACGGCCATCGGACCGAGGGCATCCATTGGCATCATCATCATCAACCTTTGCGGGCAGGTGGTAAGCGCCAGTCTGGAAGCCTATTCCTATTCCCTGAAATATACCAGGAATGAGGAAAAGATCATCCACTACAACAAGAAGCTGGAGGATATGGTTTCCACGGATGCACTGACAACCCTTTGGAACCGCCGTGCCATGAACGAGCATCTGTCACTTTTGGAAAACGGCTTTAGGAAGCACCAGAAGAATTTTGCAGTTGCCATTATGGATATTGATTTCTTCAAAAAGGTAAATGATACCCACGGACATGGCATGGGAGATTATGTACTGAAATCCCTGGCGGCAATTTTGAAGGAGACCATGGATGGCAAGGGAAGCGTTGCCAGATGGGGGGGTGAGGAATTCCTGCTGACCTTTGAGGGAATGCGGTATGACGCAGCGGTGGATATGATCGATCAGCTAAGAGAGCGCATCGCCCAGGAGGAATTTGCATTTAAGGATGTAAAGCTGCATCTTACCATTACAGGCGGTATCGAGGACTACGCCATGGCCGATTCCATCGATGCGGTGATCACCAAAGCGGATGAGCGTTTGTACAGAGGAAAGACCGGAGGAAGAAACCGGATCGTAAGTACGGATTAAAGAACAGGAAATAGAATAAGGAATGCGCCCCTTAGAAGGACAGGGGCGCTTTTTTTCTGACATAACGGGTGAAGAAGAATTCGATATCAAAGCAGGTCTGTTCTTCCCCTTCTTCCACAAGCTCCCAGTCGGGATCTTCATCCAGATTCGGGAAGTGAGCGTCTGCCTCGTAGCTGTGACGGATCCTCGTCACAAGAGCTTCTTCACAATAGGGTAAAAACTGACGATAGACCGTTTCGCCGCCGATGACATAGATCTCGGTTCCGGTCTCTTTTGCTTTCTGCAGGGCATCCTCCACAGAAGTGGCGATGACGGCTCCCGTAACCTTATAGTCCGGATTGGAGGTCAGAACGATGTTTGTGCGGTTGGCAAGGGGCTGTCCCTGAGGGAAGCTTTCCAAAGTCTTTCGGCCCATGATGATGGTCTGACCTGTGGTGGTCTGCCGGAAGTTTTTCATATCACTGGGAATACGGATCAAAAGGCTGTTTTTCAGGCCGATGGCCCAGTTATTATCTGCAGATAAGATACATTTCATAGAGCACTCCTTTTCTGTGTCAGGGTTGATTCTCCACTTAGATGTTACCTTCCCCGGTTTTTTCTGTCAAGTTGCATGAGACTATTCTTGACAGTCTATTTTTGGCGGTGGTAAACTAGTAGAGTTGAGAGAGAGACTTTCCCGCTCGACGAAAACTGATCATAGAAAGGATGATGCATTATGGAAAAGAAAAACATTGATTGGGGCAGTATCGGTTTCGGTTATGTGAAAACGGACAAGAGATTTGTTTCCAATTTTAAGGATGGTGCCTGGGATGCAGGTGCTCTGATAGAGGATGACAAGGTCGTGATCAGTGAGTGTGCGGGTGTTCTGCAGTATGCGCAGACGATCTTTGAAGGTCTGAAGGCTTATACCACAGAGGATGGCAGGATCGTTACCTTCCGTCCCGACTTAAACGCTTCCAGACTGGCAGATTCCGCAAGAAGACTGGAGATGCCTGTTTTCCCGGAGGATCGTTTCGTAGAAGCGGTTGTTGAGACTGTAAAGGCAAATGAAGCGTACGTTCCGCCTTACGGCAGCGGCGCAACCTTATATATCAGACCTTATATGTTTGGTTCTAACCCGGTTATCGGTGTAAAGCCTGCTGATGAGTATCAGTTCAGAATCTTTACCACCCCGGTAGGACCTTACTTCAAGGGCGGTGCAAAGCCCATCACCATTAAGGTAAGTGACTTTGATCGTGCAGCACCGCACGGTACCGGACATATCAAGGCAGGTCTTAACTATGCAATGAGTTTGCATGCTATCGTAACCGCTCACAAAGAGGGCTATGATGAGAATATGTATCTGGATGCAGGCAGCAGAACCAAGGTTGAGGAGACCGGTGGTGCCAACTTCCTGTTCATCACTAAGGACGGCAAGGTTGTAACGCCTAAATCAAACAGCATCCTTCCTTCCATCACCAGAAGATCCCTGATGTATGTTGCAAAAGAGTATCTGGGACTGGAGACCGAGGAGAGAGAGGTTTATCTGGAGGAGCTTGGCGATTTCGCAGAGTGTGGTCTGTGCGGAACGGCAGCGGTTATCTCCCCTGTAGGCAAGATCGTAGATCACGGAAAAGAGATTGCCTTCCCCAGCGGTATGGAGAAGATGGGTGAGATCACCCAGAAGCTCTATGAGACCCTCACCGGAATTCAGATGGGCAGACTGGAAGCACCTGAAGGCTGGATCAAGGTTATCAAAGAGTAAGAACCACGAAAGGATTATAGTAGATGGAAATCGTATGTTTAGACCTGGAAGGCGTTTTGGTACCGGAGATCTGGATCGCTTTTTCAGAAGCAACAGGGATCCCGGAACTGAAAAGGACCACAAGGGATGAGCCTGACTACAACAAGCTGATGGAGTTTCGGCTGAATATCCTGAAGGAGCACGGTCTTGGCCTGAAAGAGATCCAGGATACCATTGCCACCATCGAACCCCTTCCGGGAGCAAGAGAGTTTTTGGATCAGCTCCGGGAGATGACACAGGTGCTCATTTTGAGTGACACCTTCACACAGTTTGCAAAGCCCTTGATGAAAAAACTGGGCTGGCCCACCATCTTTTGCAACACCTTAGAGGTGGCCGAGGATGGAATGATCACGGGCTTTCGGATGCGGATTCCGGAGAGCAAGCTTTCCACAGTGAAGGCTCTGCAGTCCATCGGATATGATACCATTGCATCCGGTGACAGCTTTAATGATCTGGGTATGATCCAGGCTTCCAAGGCAGGATTTTTGTTTCGCAGCACCGAAGCCATCATCAAGGAGTATCCCCAGTATCCCGCATTTGAATCCTATGACGATCTGCTGGAAGCGATCCGCAAGGCGTTGTAAACCGGGAGAAATCATTTTTGAAACATCTGAGACCGGAAGGAGGTTTCCTTCCGGTTTTTCACTCAGTAGAATACTATAAAGGAGAAGCAGCATGAGTGTATTGATCGAGTGCAAAAACCTGACCAAATGCTATAAGACCGGACAGCCTGCTGTGGCAGATCTGAATCTGGTGCTGGAAAGCGGTCATATCTATGGCCTTTTGGGACCCAACGGCTCCGGAAAGACCACCCTTATTAAAATGATCAACGGACTGTTGATCCCCACTTCAGGGGAGGTTTTGATCGAATCCCTGCCCCCGGGACCTGCCTCCAAGCAGATTATTTCCTATCTGCCGGAGCGGACCTATCTGGAAGTGCAAAAGACCGTAGAGGACCTCATCTATTTCTTTGCGGATTTTTATGCGGACTTTGAGACGGAGCGGGCCTGGGAAATGTTAAAGAAGCTGGATATCGATCCCAAGGCCAGAGTAAAGACCCTGTCCAAGGGTACCAGGGAAAAGATCCAGCTGATCCTGGTTATGAGCCGCAGGGCAAAGCTCTACATTCTGGATGAGCCCATTGCAGGCGTGGATCCCGCAGCAAGGGATTATATCATCCGTACCATCATCGGCAACTACGATCCCGAGGCAGCGGTGCTGATCTGTACCCATTTGATCTCGGATATTGAGAACATCCTGGATGATGTGATCTTTTTGAAGTACGGCAGGATCGTACTGAAGGCAGGCTGTGATGAGATCCGCCAGAAGGTGGGTAAGAGCGTAGATCAGTATTTCAGGGAGGTGTTCGCATGTTAGGAAAACTGTTTCACTATGAATGGAAGGACACCTGGAAACTGATGGCGATCTTAAACGGCGTAGTTCTGTTTCTGGGAATTTCCGGAATGTTTGTGTTCCGGCATGATCGGATCTCACGGATATTTGAAAACGGATCATCCGGTACTGCTGCTTTGGCAGCCCTGGGGATCAGCTATATCTTTGTTTATTTTCTGGGTATGGCGGTGGTGACCGTGGGCAGTCAGATTTACTTTTACATCCGGTTTTACAGACAGCTCTACACGGATCAGGGGTATCTCATGCATACTCTTCCCGTAAGCAGCCATGAGCTGATCCTGTCCAAGACCTTTGTGGCCATGCTTTGGAGGATCATCAGTGTGCTGGTTTGCACCATTTCCGTAGTGCTTCTTTTGATCTCGGCCTTTGGGCAGGATCGGGATGATATCCTGAAGGAAATGGGAGATGAGCTTTCCAATTTACATATGAGCAACGGTATTGCAGTGATCATTTTACTCCTTAGCCTCATTGCGGGCATCGGATCTTTGCTGTTTCAGACCTATACCGGATATCTGGCCATCAGCATCGGTCAGCAGATCGGAAAGAACAAGGTACTTTCCTCCATCGGTATCTATATCGGGATCCGCATTGTCATCAATCTGATCACCAACATTGTTTCCCAAACCTTAACCTTTTCCATGGCTTACGGAGAGGGCAAGTGGTTTAACTCCGGCTGGGAGCCCACGGAGGGTACCGTGGTGCTGTTTTTCCTGCTGGCGGATATCATTCTCATCGGTCTCTCGGTTGGCATGTATTTTCTGATCCATCATTTTATGAGCAAAAAGCTGAACCTGGATTAAGGGGGTGCATAAATGCATTCCACTTAGTGGGCATTTGTGCTATACTGAACCTATGTACAGAGTAAAAGGGATCCTATCGCAAAACACAACTGAATACTCTGAGGAAATACCAAGCTGCAGTCCCGCGGAACTGGAGCTTTCCGTGCTGGCGGGAAAAAAGACGGAAGGCGGGATCTCCCTTCGTTCTCCGGCAGGGAAAAAACTGCATTGCTTTTTGTATTCCACCCATTACCGGATGCAGCCACAGATCTCCTTTGCAAAAGGGGAAGAGGTCTATCTGACCTATCGTTTTGATGCATCCGGACTTTCTGCGGGGCAGAAGGTTACCGGACAGGTTGTGATCCTTTCGGATTGTGGCCAGCTTTTGGTGCCTTTCTCCGTAACGGTTTCCGACAATTATGAGGATGAACGCCTCGGCAGCATCCGCAATCTGTTTCATTTCACCAATCTTGCATCCAAGGACTGGAAAAGTGCCATGTCCCTGTTCTATTCTTCGGGAATGGAGCAGCTTTTAACCGGACATGACGCAAGACTCCTTCCCTTGTATCGCAGCCTGTCCGCAGTTAAGGACAACGAGCGCAATCTGGATGAATTCCTCATCAGTTTGAATAAAAAGAAGCCTGCAACCTTTTCCATCGAGGATGATATGCTGCTTTTGCCTCAGGTTTATGAGCCTCAGCAGCAGACTCTCAAGATCCGTCGTAAGGGGTGGGGCTATACCCATATTGAAGTTATCTATGATGGTGAATATCTGACCGGAGAAAAGCGGGTACTTACCCAGGAGGACTTTACGGGGAATGTCTGTGATCTGACTGTGATCCTGCTGCCCACCGATGGCTACGAGCACAGAGAGCGGATCCGCTTAAAGACGGACAGCCCTTCGGGAGAGCTTTGCTGTGAACTGCTTCGTATCGGCAAGAGCAAAAAGGAAAATCCCAGGGAAACGGATAAGAAGGAAAAGAAGCGCCAGGTAGCCCTTTTGATGCGGGCCTATCTGGATTATACCACCGGAAGGGGTGATCCGAAGGAAGCCCTGGCTCGGGCGGAAAAATGCATTGAGAAGATCAACCAGACAGGCGGAAGAAACATCAGCGGCAGACTCTATCAGACCCATCTTTTATGTGCCATGGGACGGTTCCAGGAAGCCGGATGGATCTTTTCCCATGTGGAACGTGTCATTGAAAAGGAAATGGTAACCCCTACCCAGCAGGCCTATTTCTGGTATCTGCAGGCTATGCTGGCAAGAGGCAACGACGGGGACTATGTCAGGCTCCAAAACAGCGGTGTGAGAAGATTGCGGGATCTTTTGGCGGGCAATCCTCAGGATGCCATTATCACCAGCCTGTATCTTCGCATGATCCCTACGGGACAGATCACCCCTGTAAAGATGCTGTCCCTTTATGAAGAGTGTTATTACAGCGGCTGCGAAAGCCCGATCCTGCTGAGGGAGGCCTTCCGGGTAGTGGCGGAGAATACCGCCTATCTGTCTGGACTTGGAGAGTTTGAAGTAGCCATGCTCCAGTTTGCCCTGCGGTATGATCTTTTGACTGCCTCCTTGGAGGCCAGGATCATCGAGCTGGTAAAACGGGAAAAGAAGGTAACAAGAGCTCTTCTGGCATTTTTGATGAGACTGTACCAGGGCTATCAGGAGGATGATATGCTCCAGGCGGTCTGCGGACTGTTGATCCGCACCGGGAAATGCGATCCGGAATCCTTGTTCTGGTTCCAGAGAGCCGTGGATAAGCAGCTTCGCATTACCATGCTTTATGAGTCCTATATGGCGGCCAAGGCACAGGATCTGTCCCTGCCTCCCAAATATGTACTCATGTATTTTGCTTACCAGTGTCATCTGGAAAAGAGCTTAAAGGCCCATTTGTACCGCATCGTCATCGAGCATCACACCCGCATCGGCGCATTGGTGGATGCCTATGATCCCCAGATCAGGGAGTTTGCAAAGGGATGCCTGGCAGCGGGAGAAAAGAGCGAGGATCTGGCTTACTGCTACAAGTTTTTGTTAAAGGACAAGCAGCAGATTGAAGAGTGCGCCCAGTACCTTCCCGTGGTGGCCTTTATGCACCGGGTTAAGGTAGCGGATCCCAAGGTGAAACGGGTCATTGTGGCCCAGAGCGGATTGGAAAAGGAAACCGCCTATCCGGTAAAGAACAAGATCGCCCTGGTGGAGATCTATACCGAAGATTACTATTTACTGCTGGAGGATGAAGAGGGCAATCGGACGGTAGCACCTGCCCATACCAAGGCGGAGCGCATGCTTCCCATTGAAGGCATGAGAAACTACCTGCTGTCCCTGGATGAACCCGGAAGCGGCCTGTCTTTGTACCGCATTAGCAACTCCTCCGATGACTTTATGAAGAATACCGAGGACTGGCCTTTGTATATGCAGGCGGCAAGGGATGTGAAGATCTCTCTGCCCCTTCGGCTTTCCATTTTGGAGAGAGTCCTTCGGGTGCTGTATGAAAGAGAAGAGCACGATACCCTGCTTTCCCTGTTATCCGAATATCCCATTGAAGGGTCTGATGAGAAAAAGAGAGGCCAGATCATTGCCTATCATATCGGACTGGAGCAGGATGAAACGGCCTTGTCCCTGCTTTGGGACTACGGCTTTGAGGGAGTACCTCCCAAGAGCCTGAACCGTTTGATTCGAAGAGGTCTGGAGAAGGTATCCGGGGCGGATCCCAAGTGGCTGGCCCTGACCTACTACACCTACAGGCAGGGAAAATATACCCAGGAGCTGCTGCAGTATCTGTGCAACTACTATGAAGGCGGAATCCCTCAGATGAACCAGATCTTCCAGGATGCCATTGCCTTTGAGGTGGACGCCCTTCCCATTGCGGAGCGGATTCTGATCGCAGCCACCTTTACCCACGGGTACTTACCGCAGTGGGAACAGATCTTTGATTACTACGCCAGCCGCGGCGGCAATATCCAGATGCAAAAGCGCTTTTTACAGGATCTTTGTTTCAGGTATTTCGTGGCGGGAGAGGTTACCAGTGAGGGCAGCATGCGCCATCTGTATGCGGCACTTCTGGAAGAGGATGATATGCCTCAGCTTTGTAAACTCAGCTGGCTCCATGCCATGTCTGCAGAGGATCAGGAGCTGGATGATAAGCAAAAACGCCTTGCCATCCGCCTTATCAGACAGCAGATGATGGAAAAGGGCTACATGCCTTTCTTTGAAAAGTTCGTATCCATTATGCCGGAGCTTTTGCCCTATGCGGCCAAGACCTGGCTGGTTTATCGCGGAGAGCCCGGAAGACGGGTGAAGGTCAGCTATCTGGGAGGACCGGATGGGGAAGAGACCTACCAGATGCGGTTTTTGGATGAGCTTTGTCCCGGCTATTATGCCAAGGATTTTATGATGTTTTACGGAGATCGCCTGCACTACTACATCCAGGAGGAAAACGCCGGAGAGATGTCCCTGACGGAAAGCGGACAGATCGAAAGAGAGGATTCCCCGGAGAGAGAGAACGTGGGCAGATTTGAAATGCTGTACGATATGACTATGAGCGAAAGGCTTTCGGATGAAAAGACCGCAGCCTCCTTTGCCCGTGAGTATCGGAAGGCAGACCGCCTGACAGAGGAACTGTTCGGCTAAAGCAATCGCGGAGAGTGTTATGACAAAAAAAGCAGTACTGGGCTGTGAATTGAATAATCAGTTTTTGCAGGTATCCTACGCCCCGGAAGGGGAAATGCCCGTCACCTTGAAAAATCCCACCACGGGAGGGCTGTTGCAGATCCCCCTGGTGATCGGACGGAACAAGGATTCCGGACAGTGGGTGTACGGGGAGGATGCCCAGAAAAAGCTGCGGGAGTGGGACGGCAATGTGGTTTCCCGGCTTTTGGAGCACTTCGGAGAGAGCATCAAGCTTTACGGGGAGCTCTATACCTATGAGGAGCTTTTGCATCTGTTTTTGTCCCATGCATTAAAGCTTGCCATGTACTGCATCGAAGCCTTGGAAAAAGAGCCTGCGGAGCTGCTGGGTATGACCATTTCTGTGGAGCCCTTTACACCGGAGATGCTTCCCTATCTGAAAAAGAGTCTGGCAGGGCTCCAGATCCCCCAGGGACAGATTCATTTACAGGGCCATGAAGAAAGCCTGTTTTCCTATATGATCCATCAGCCGGAGAAGCTCCTTGGCTTTTCCACAGGAGTATTTGACTTAACGGATGAGCACATGGTGACCTATAGGATGGAAATGAATCAGAGGACCACCCCGGTGGTGACTTCCATTCAGAGAGATGAGGATACGGGAATTGTAAAAAGAAAGCATTATTCCTCCATCATCGAGCATGACAAGCAGCTTGAGCAGATGGACGAGATGCTTGCGGAATACGTACAGCGCTTTACGGAAGGGCGCATCGTCACCAGTATTTATCTTATCGGTGACGGCTTTTCCAAGGATTGGTATCAAAAGAGCAGGCGGCTTTTATGCAGAGGCCGGAAGGTCTATGCCGGGAACAATCTCTTTTCCAAGGGAGCAGCTTTTTCCGCAGCCAGTCGGATCTGGCCGGGAACGGAAAAGGAGGACTTTTTATTTCTGGGCAGAGAAATGCTCCGTATGAATGTGGGCATGAAGGTAATGGATGAAGGGAAAGAGGTCTATCTTCCCCTGTTGGATGCAGGGCAGAGCTGGTATGAGGCCAAGAGTGAGACGGAGATTTTGCTGGAGTCGGCAGATGAGATCACCCTTATGATCACCCCGATCTTTACGGGAAAGACCTATGAAGAGACCATCCGGTTGGATGAAGAAGAGACGAGACCGGGACGGGCATTTCGGTTCCGGATGTTTTTGGAAATGAAGAGTGCGGAGACACTGCAGATCAAGCTCCGGGATGAGGGCTTCGGCAGCTTTTATGCACCGGTTTATGCACAGAAGGAATTTACGATTACGTTAAAGGAAGCACAGTAGGAAAAAGAGCATGAGCGTGGTTTATTTACCCATCGGGAAAAAAGCGCATACGCCATATCGAATTGCTCCGGCAGGAGTAGAGGTCTTTACCCTGGAGGAACTGTGTCTGTATATCACGACTCAGGCCTCCCTCATGGAAAAGAGCTTTATGAATGAACAGCTGGTGGAGTTTATTGCTTCGTCCCTGGGACTGGAGCCTTTGGCCGCCAAGCTGCGGGTTTCCATGCAACGGGAAAATTCCCTCCAGGCGTTCTGCAGGATCCTGCTGCAGGAGGCAAACTTCCTTTCACAGCCTGAATTTGACTATGTCAGCGAGCAGCTCTATGAAAGCGAGAACAGCACCGAGTCGGAAAAGATGATCCGCAAGATCGACGCCCTGCTTACGGCAGGAGAATTTACCGCGGCCATCACCCAGTGCTATTTTGCTTTGCATAAGTGCAAGGAGAGCGAGGATGAACAGCTTGAGGAGCTGGAGGCCATCCTGTACTCCAAGCAGGGACAGGCCTTTGCCAGATTGTTCTATTTTGAGCCTGCAGCTGAGAAATACAAGTTATCTGCAGAAAAGTACGCTGTTCTCGGTGACGGGATCCGGGAGCGTAAGGCGCTGCAGCAGTACCTATTGAGCCTGCGTCTTTTCTACGGAGAAAAGAAATTCCACAGCTTTGTGGAAAGCCATCCCAGGTTCTTAGAGCTTTCCCTTATGGCGGAGCAAAAGCTGGCCCGGGCCAGTGTGAACGTTGAGGAGATGGAGAATACCAAGCGGATCACGGAGCGGGATATGGAAAAGCTGCGAAGAGAGTTTGAGCGGCAGGCAGGATTGTAAAGCAATCAGCAAAACGTGGTGATATATGGGGTTTATTAAAAATCTTGTCGAAAAATGGAATAAGCGGGTTAAGCTCCCGGAGGATGTCGAGGACGAGGAGGAGAAATACCTCGTCGGCGTGGAGAATGTCAATCTCGCAGATGAGTACGAAAGGCGGAAATACATTGAGAGCCTTTTGGAGCAGGTATCGGATGCCACGAAACAGGTGGATGCCTGCAACAGTGAGTATAAGACCATCAATCACTATCTGCAGGACATCGAACAGCTGGAATATCTGACGCCGGATGACAGGCGACAGGTAACGGAGCACGCCAAGGCCATCATTCATCTGTCCGTGGAAGGGCAGCGGTACGAGGAAAAGAAGAACCGGATGTCTGATGAAGACTTTGAGCGGATGGAAAAGCTGGAAAACGATGCGGACGATGGCGCCAAGCGCATCAAGGAAGCGGAGGATTACCAGCAGCTGATCAGAAATGACCTAAAGCGTCTGGAAGGGGAAAAACAGGCCTGCCTGTTTCGCCGTTCCGAGGCGGCTGTGAATATGAACAACCTAAGAGGCATGGCACTGATCACCCTGATCGCCGTGGCGGCCTGCATTTTGATTTTGTCGGTATTACAGTTTGGGCTGGGACTTGAAGCCAGAGTCGGGTTTTACCTAACGGCGGGAGCCGGAGCCATCGCCCTGACTGCGATCTATATGACCTATCTGGATGCCCAGAAGGAAAACACCAGGGCAGGACGGAGCCTGAATAAGGTGATCCTGCTGCAGAACCGGGTGAAGATCCGGTACGTAAATAACACCAATCTGCTGGAATATCTGTATATGAAATTCGGAATTTCCTCGGCAGCGGAGCTGGAAAAGCTGAGAAAGCAGTACGCAGAGGAAAAAGAGGAGAGAGAGCGGATTCGGGAAAACCGCAAGGAGATGACCTATTCCCAGAGCGAGCTCATAAAGATCCTGAAATCCTACAGATTCTACGATCCCATGATCTGGCTTCATCAGGCACAGGCCCTAGTGGATCCCAAGGAGATGGTGGAGGTCAGACATGCACTGATCTTAAGGCGCCAAAAGCTGCGTCAGCGTTTGGACTTTAACTCCCAGAACGCATCCGCCGCTCAGGAGCAGATCCGAACCATCGTAGCAGAGTATCCGGAATACGCTAAGGAAATATTGAAGATGATCTCCGATTTCGAGACGGGAGAGAGGTAAAGTTATTTAAGTCATTAAAATCGATGAAAAACAGAAGAGGCGCAGCCGATTGGCTGCGCCTCGATTTGTTTTGTTGATAGAATTCCTTAATCTTCGTAAGGATCTACGCTAGTTTCTGCTTTTTTGATTCCGTTCTCAGTGATGTGCAGGAAATTGTCTTCAAAAGACCACCATCCGTTAGCATCTCTGTAAACATCAATATATCTGTCAGAATCAAATCCTTCCAGTTTAGGTAAGGAACTGGTCGTGCTCGTACTAGGTACAAGGATCATATATGTCATGGGTCTGAGTCCATTGATGGTTTGCTTCTTGTCAATGAAATAGGGTCCTCTGTACATATTGATTACATAAGCATATCCGTCAGAGGAAGCGGCCGGTGTATAATTGTTTGTCGGTTTTGCGCCTTCAAAGAAACATCTGTAGCAGGTGCTGCCCTGGGATTTGATTCCGCCGGTTACAGAAAGAAATGCCGTAGTCCGACGAGTTTCATGAATGCTGTACTTCTCGCCGTTGATATACTCAAATATATCCCAAACCGGATGATCTCTACCTTGTCCGTCTCCGCAAGTGGAATCATCGGCAAGAGCATTGGTTGCACAAATAGTAGCAGCCATGGCATTGAAACCACCATAAACAGGAGGTGCACCTGCAGCTTTTGTGCTACCCTTCCAGTTCTGCTCCTCATAGGACATCAGAGTCTTAATCTCAGCCAGAGTTTTAGGAAGGCGCTTAAACTTATATGTAGCAGTTTCACAAGTCTGTTCTTTGGTTACAGTCATAGAATCCTTAATCGTACCATCGGTAATTTTACCAGTTTCTTTATCATAAACCAGTTCTCCAACCGTACAGCCCTGATCAAGTAATTCGTAGATTCTCTTTTCGTAATCGGCCTGTGTTTCTCCGGACTTCTTTTTGGTAGTGAACTCAACATGGATAACATCCGTACCATATTTTACATCAAGATCGCTTAAGGTGAAGGCTTGACCTGTAACTGTAACAGTACAGGTAGCAGTACCTGTATCACCGGAGGTGGTCTTTATGTTGGCAGTAACGGTAGCTGTTCCGTTTCCCTGTGCGATCAACTGTCCATGAGGGGTATTTGAGCTCTTGATAATAGCGTTCTTAACGGTTACAACGTTCTCATTGGAAGAAGTCCACTCTACGGTTGTGGAAAGCCCGCTGTATTTTGAGCCACCATATTGGAGTTCAATCACTTTTCGCTCGCCGAGAGTCATTGACACAGTTGCGGGAGAGGTGGTGAAACTAGGTGTTTGCTGCTGGTTACCACCCTGGCCGCCTTCGCCGCCCTGGCCACCTTCGCCGCCTTCACCGCTGCCGCCTTTTGCTTCCACGGTTACCTTACATTTTACGGTCTTTTTCTGATACTTGGCGATGATCGTGGTCGTGCCGGCACCGACTGCCGTGATCTTGCCCTTCTTAACGGTAGCAACCTTCTTATTCTTGGTTGACCATTTGCAGGCTGCCTTTTTGGTTACATTCTTCTTACCATATTTTACGGTAAGCTGTTGTTTCTTGCCTTCAACAAGGGTAACGGATTTCTTGTTGATGGTGAGCTTGGTTTTTGCTTTTTTCTTGGCTGCCTGAGCGTCCATGGAAGGAACACAAAGAGTCAGCACAAGGGCAAGCGCCAGAACCAGACTCAGCATTTTTTTAAGATGTTTTGTCATAAGAGCCCTCCTCTTTCTGTGCGATCGCACGTCTTCTGATTGATAGTTTCCGGCCAAGTGGCCTTATCGTGTCCGTGAACGAACATCATCTATATTATAATGCAAGATTGCCCATTTGTCATTTCGGTTTTTGAAAATATCCTTAAATATTCTCAAAAACCCTCGCTTTTTGAAAACTGAATGGTATTGATACCAGCCTTTTAGTTCGATTTTTCTTTACTGATGAAAGGTGTTATATTACAATTACATCGCAGATTATTTCGAACATTTGGAGAATGCACGGTAATGGAACAGGATCAATATTTAACATTATTCCAACAATATGCGGCCCGTATGAGGGAAATCCGGTTATTATCCACTCCCGATCTGAATGATATCAAAGATCCGGATGAATTTGGTCGGATCCTGGCAGAGAATTTTTCCAAAATCGGAAAATTAGCCATAGAAAACCGTAAGATCAT
>JAEEGL011734729.1_pt1 | contig 15834 bp, 11 predicted proteins | sample 9134231 | NCBI WGS metagenome assembly JAEEGL01 (sample SAMN16246548, study PRJNA631951) | gut metagenome | biome: gut microbiome; feature: rumen; material: fiber-attached | host: Bos | place: Iran: Karaj | collected 2018-10
GCCTGAATGAGAGCCATTGCCTCTCTTCGTGTGACTCTTATGTCCTCGCTTCTATAATCCCAATAATCATGGTTGTATTCACTATCCTTGATGTGATACTCAAAGGTCACTTCTATTGTAACATATTCATTGTACCATTCTTCAAGCCGTCTCTTTTTCCTTTGCTCCTGTTCTCTTTCCCATTTCTCATCCAGCTCTCTTTCCCATTCCTCATCCCGACGCCTTTCCTCCTCCGCCTGGCGCCAACGGTCATTTTGGGATTGTGACGAAGAATTGTTGCTTTGTCGGGTTCTCTGCAACTCCGAATTACGGCTTTGTAGATTCCTGATAATTCTGTCCTTTTTCTCAAGTTCGTCAGCATATTGCCGGTTCTCTCGCTGCAACCGGTCTTGATATTGTTTTTTCCTTTCTTTTTCTGCCTTTCTTTGCTGGTACCAGTGCTTTATACCACGCCATATTGAAACGACAGAAGAGATGACAAAGGCTGCAAATAGAGACAAGACTACAGCTTCTTCGTCTTCGCTGAGAAATAAAGTTAAAAGGACGAATAACCCTGCTACGATTAGAAATAGCGTAAAAAAGTATTTCCAATTTCCCAACCTATTGCCAGGAGCATTACTGTACTTCAGTATCCGCAACAGCGTTAGATAGAAGGATGTAAAGAATGCCATCAGCATCCCAAGCACCACAACTTCTTCATCTGAGTAGAGGAAACCTGCGGCGACAGCTATAACAACAGCAACAATGAAAACAATGAAGAAGAACTTCACATTGCTCATCTTCTTATTGCGCGAGGAAAACAGTCCCATGTCGTCATCCTATTTCTTAGATTCAAAGACCCTGAGCTCATATCCACAAGCTCTGCATTTGTAAACCACATCCGAACCTGCAAGATGTTCTTTTTCAGAGATTGCATACATCCAATACTTGCAATGTGGACATTTCATACCTTGTGCCATAGTTCCAAAATTATAGTTATGGTTTTCGTGGTGCAATTTAGAAATTTTTTAAAAATTTACCAAATCCACAAGTAAAAAAGTGATTCGGTTGCTTAATAGAAGTAATTACATCATCATTTATCCCGCAAAAAGAATATCTGTAACTTTTCATGAATGGTGTGAAAAAAAACATTATATTTGCAGTCTCACCTAAAAAAGAAAATAGGAAGCCATTGAAAACCACTTAAAACTGCTTTGATTATGCTGAAAAGTTTACTATGTGCGGTTGCCATGATGGTGCTGACAGTTTCCAGCCCATTGCAGCAACAGAAAAAATATATTGTCGACGTGCAGGCACACCGCGGGGGTATGGGCCTATATCCTGAGGAGTCGTTGGAGGCAATGCTCAATGCCATAAATCTGGGCGTGAACACCCTGGAGATGGACATTTGCGTCACAAAAGACAAGAAGGTGGTTCTTTCGCACGACAAGTATTTCTCACACAGGTTCTCAACCCGCCCAGACGGCACCCCTGTGCTGGAGGGAGAGCCAAGAGAGTATATCTGGCACATGCCCTACGACTCGGTGGCAAAATATGATGTTGGCCTCAGGCGAAACCCCGATATGCCGGAGCAACAACTGATAGCGACACCGAAGCGCCTGCTGACAGACGTTGTAGCCGCTGTGGAAGAGTATACGAAAAAGAACCACCTCGCTCCGATGAACTACAACATTGAAATCAAATGTGACCCAGACTACGATGGCGGAATAGAAGGACGTGACTGGCCTGAATATCATGAGTTTACCGACATATGCATGTCAGTACTTGACAGTTTAGGATTAGGTGACAGACTCATCATCCAAACCTTTGACACACGCACCCTCAATTATCTCAATGAAGCCTATCCCGGCCATCACCTGTCATATCTTGTAGGAGGAGGTTTTGGAAGCTATGAACAATTTATGGACAGATTGAACTTCATCCCAGAATGGCTTAGTCCGGCGTGGCCGATTATAGACAAAGACATGGTGTCTCGTGCCCATGCAGACGGAATGAAGATTGTCACATGGACGGTAGACGAAAAAGAGCAGATGCGCAAAGTCATTGAAATGGGCGTGGAGGCCGTCATTTCCAACTATCCTGACCGTCTGCTCGAAGTGGTGGCTGAATATTAATTTGATTAGTCGTCTGGCATTTCCAACCTTTGCAGGTGGCACTGAAGAAGTTTCCCTTCCCCATCGCGAAGGTGGAAACCGTTGCCCTGACAGAATTTGAAGAGTTTGCAGTCGGCACACAGGCCAGTGCGCATCCACTCACGGTCCCGGTAGGCTTGGAAGCGGTTCTCCCACACCTCCATGAAGTCATCCTTATAGATATTGCCTTGATGGTAGTCGCTCCGTATGCTCGTGCAGGCGGAAATGGAGCCGTCGGCCAACACGGACCCCACACAGATGCCGGCCTTACAGAAGAAGAAGCCATCGCGCACCTCAGTCTCCAGATTGCCTACAAAGCCCTCGCAGCCATACTCCACATGAATAAGCCCCTTCCGACGGGTTTCCCTGATAAACTCCAACAGTTGGCGGTAGTGTTCATTGGAGAGCAGTGTTTCCGGATTTTCCACAGCACGTCCCATTGGAAACACATCGAAGACGCGCCAATGCTTCACTCCCTTGTCGATAAGAAACTGGCGCAAGCGAGGTAATTCGTCGAAGTTGCGCTCCGTGGCGCACGTCACCACATCAAACACGATTTCGGAATCTTTCACCAATAGGTCAAGTGCCTCACTCACACGTTGGAAACTGAGCTTGTGCCCCCGCATCCAGTTGTGGTTCTCCTCCAGTCCATCGAGACTCACCGTGAGTGTGTGCATTCCGGCATTCATGAGCGAGCGGTAACGATCTGGAGTGAGATAGAGCCCGTTGGTGACAATGCCCCACGGAAATCCCTTGTCGTAAATCTTACGTCCCCAATATTCCAAGTCCTCACGCACAAGAGGTTCTCCACCCGTAATCACGATAAAGACACCGTTGGGATTCAACCGTGCAGCCACACTGTCGAGCACACGCATGAAATCCTCTCCCGGCATGTCGGGAGTCTGTGCCACCGTGCGGCAGTCACTTCCACAATGCCTGCAATGCAGGTTACAACGCAGTGTACACTCCCAAAACAGTTGCGTCAGGGGATGGTTACGCACAAAAACCTTGTTGAGTTGGTTCTGCAGCATCATGCCCAAGCGTTTACGTAAGGTGAGGCGGCTGTATTTCAAATCTTTATTCATTCGTAACTTCGGCTGAAGGATTCTGCACACTGTCAGTTGGCTCAACCACAGTGGTGGAGTCTGTTATTTCCCTGTTATCCTGATAGGCATTAGGAAGTCCGCCGTATACACGGGGGGAGCTGACCACACTGTGGCAACCGCTGAATCCAACCAGTGAAAGTAGTCCTACTATAACACCAGCCGTGATTTTCTGCCATGCTGACAAATATCTCCAAATTGTAACTTTCCGCTTCATTTCTTCTCGGTATTGGAGGTAAGTGTATCGTTCTCAAGCAAATGGGTGGAGAGAGAATCGGCAGCCTGCAGCAGTGAGGCGAGCGGGAAATGGGTGTTGGCGTCGGAGATGTTGGTTTTCTGCTCAAAGCTTTGAAAAGAAAGGTCCCAGGCTCCCATGTGCCAGCGAATGGCCACGATCTCTTCTTTCTTTAGTTTGAGGCCCAACTGCAGCAACATGATGACCGACTTTTCACCATGACCTACGGGGAAACGCGAACTGTCGCTCTCATAGGCATCGTACGTCTCCCAGCGGCCCGACTCGTCCTTCCTGAATTTCTGCACCTTGTGGTAGAGTGTGGTCTTGCAGATATCATGCAGCAGGGCACTTATGACGATGCTTTCCTGTTGAAGCTTCTCTGCCAACTCTGGCTTGAGAGCCACCATCTGCTCACGCAACTTAAGGGCCACCTTGCACACATTCACGGAGTGCTCCATCAGGCCGCCCTCATAATTGAGATGCCGCTTGGCTGAGGCGGGGGCAGTATAGAAACCTGCTTTTTCAAGATATTGGAGCACAGGCTCCATCCCCTCACGGCCGGTAGAGCGCAGCAAATTGATAAATTCGTCTTTACTGGGCATATTTCATATTTATTGTTTTTTCAAGGAGCGTAATAACCCTCCTCAGAGGTACGCAAAGCAGACAACACCTCCAAATAACGCAAACGGAACTCAGCTCCCATTTGATGATGAGCGGGCGCAATAACAACAATCCATCCGTCGATGAATCCTGCATTAAGAGGGTAAAGGTCAGCGGGGTTATCAGTGTCAAGTTCCAAGTCGCCCTGATATTCCCACATCAGCTCTTTCAATTCCTCTTCACTGCACTTGAATATCTCATTAAGCTGTATGCGATGACCGTCTTTCTTGCTGAATGAGGCACAGTCGGCAGTCTTCCAAGTCTCACTGTCCACATCCTTTATCCATGACTGAAAGGTGGTGCAGTGAGCATCCTCATAGCTCCTCTCCACCACCACGGTTCGTTTCCATTTCTGCCCGCTGTTCATAAAAGAGTCGCAGGCACACTGCAGAAGGCGCTGCCCGTTGCCCGTAAAATCACCCTCCACCTCCAAAGTCTCTGCGAGCCAGGCTGTCACCCCCTCAAGGACGCATCGAGGACCCTCAATGGGAAACTCTACTGTAGCGTCGAAAGCCACCTTACCGGCGCTTTTCTTCACTTTGTACTCACGGGTGTTGATAAAATCCTGAGCGGCAACCCGCAGGCCAAAACTACACAGAAGCATCACCACAAGACAACACTTCCAAAAAGAGGAAAGAAAGCCCTCAAAAAGGACTTCTTTATTTATTCTGTCTTGCATCGATAGAATCCTTGAGGAAACGTCGGCCCATCATTGAAGGACCACCGTACACACACTTGGTCTGGCTGATGCGGACCATTCGCATACTGTCTTCCATGGCCTGACGTATGCTGTCATAGCGCATGGCTTCCTGCATCTGTAACTCTTGTTGTCTCACCCGCTCCGCCTCAATGCTGTCCTCCAGGCGCGCCTGCTCTCGCGCAGCCTTCCTGGCCGAGCCACAACCGCTGAACCCAAGCAAGGTGAGTCCTGCCGAGGCGAGAATAACGGTGAGCCGGGTTAATATCCTTTTCATACTTAATCGGTATTTGATATTGATAATGCTGAGACACAGCTTTTGTCAATTGCAAACATAGGGAAAAAAAATGATATCTGAACAAACGAACTGCCAAAATCAGACAGGAATTACTATTTATTAACAACGTTTGACGGCTTTTCTCTTCCGCTTACCCAAAAACAACTGATACAGAGAAAAAAATGAAGAATCTTTTTGCATAATGCCGATGTTTCATTACCTTTGCTTGAAAATGCGGATTCAGTTTTTGCTGATGACGGCGTCACTAATAATAAACTTATCATAAATGAGAAAAATACTATTGCTCTTAAGTATTATCCTGTTCTCCTCCATAATCGCCTACGGACAGAATAGCAACCCGTTCAAAGAAAGCTACAACTATAAGCGGGCCCTAGAAGCCATAGAAAACGATGAGGACAACAGCACCATCATGCAATATCTGCAAAAAGAGCTGGAAGAGCATCCCAAAAACGGCTATGCCTATATGCTGCAGGGTGTGGTATACCTTGACGAAAACAAAATCGGATCGAGCCTTGAGGCACTGAATCGCAGCGTGGAACTGCTGAAGAAAGACAAAGAAGAGCAAAAAAAAGCATACTTGCTACGTGCCAAGGTGCAAATGGCTCTCGACAACCATACAGAGGCATTAGCAGACCTCAACAAGGCTGTGAAACTGGCACCCAAGGATGTGGAGACCATCTACCAACGGGCAGAATATTTCTATTCCCTGGACCGATACGATGAAGCCGACAGCGATTTCGACATCATCATAGGCTTAGAGCCGGGCAACACCCTCGGGTATATGGGAAAGGGACGCAACGCACTGGAACAGGACAACTTGGAAGATGCCTTGAAAATGTTTGACTATGCTGTGAAACTGGAGCCTGATTTCTCCCGTGCCTATTCTTTCCGTGCAGAAACCTACATAGGTATGAAAAAGTTTGATGAGGCGGGCAACGACATCATCACAGCCCTCAATATCGACCATGACGCAAGGGCTGTCATCCTGATGCAGGATTTCAAGCAACCCGAGCTGAACAATCTCATCGCCAAGTTGAAAGTGCAGGTGGCCAAGAACCGCAACGATGACTACTGGCCCTACTATCTCGGCATTGTATACGAGAACGACAAACAATACCGCAAGGCTATCGACACCTACAAAGCTTCGCTCAAGATAGAACCTGATGCCAGCGTGGCCTTGCGCATAGCCAATTGTTTCTCATCATTGGGTGATTTCGACCATGCCATTGAGTACACCAAACAGGCCATCGAAATAGACTCTACCGACATCAGCATAACCAATCAGCTTGCCCAATACTATTACAGCAACAACGAGGGGGAAAAAGCCCTTGAAATATATGACAAGCTGGTGGATGAAAACCCTGAGCAAGGCAGCATCTACTACATGCGTGGTTTTATCAAAGACAATACCGGCGACATTGCAGGCGCCATCGACGACTACACCATGTGCACTGTTTTGGAACCGAAATGGAGCACTCCCTACAGAGAGCGCGCCGATCTGTACGCCCAAAGAGGCGACAAAGAGGCTGCCAAGTCCGACTATCTCAAGGCTATCGAACTCGACTCCACCGGAGTGGACATAGGAACCGCTTTCTGCTATCTTGGACTCGGGGAGACAGAAAAGGTGAGGCCATGCGTAGACAACCTGCTCGCCAATCCCGAACTAAGTGGAGGCGACCTATACAACATCGCATGTCTTTACAGTCTGATGAACCAGCCCGACTCGGCCATGCACTACTTGCGGAAATCATTGGAAAACGGCTACAACGAACTGGCCCACATCCGTCTTGACAGCGACATGAAAATCATTCGGGAGACAGAAGCCTTCCGCCAACTGCTGAACGAGTACGAGGAACAAATACGGCTTCGCAACGAAGACAATGACGCCACAGGCGGCAATGCCCAGACGGAGGAGGCTGTGAGCGAGGTCCCCTTCACCAAGGAGAACGGAGTCTACAAAGTGAAATGCGAGGTAAACTCCCTGCCTCTGCACTTTATATTCGATACCGGAGCCAGCAGTGTGTCCATCTCGATGGTGGAGGCCACCTTCATGATGAAAAACGGCTATCTCACCAAAGACGACGTGGTGGGCAACCAGTATTTTCAGGATGCCAACGGCAATGTGAGCGAGGGCACCATCATCAATCTGCGGCGCGTACATCTGGGCGACTGCGATCTGGAGAATGTGAAAGCCAACGTGGTGCGCAACCAAAAAGCACCCATTCTGCTCGGCCAGAGCGTGCTCTCACGCTTAGGCAAAATAGAAATCGACAACGAGGCCCGCGTGTTACGTATCAGATACCGCAAATAAGCCACCACCCTTTCATACAAACAGATGCTCATCATACGCAACTCTTACCTGCCAGGGAAGCGCTACGCTGCCATCAATCTCTTCGGTGTGCTCTTTTGCCGACACAATACGCGTGTGACACCCGTAATGATCAATCACGAGCGCATCCATACGGCACAAATGCTGGAGATGGGCATTTTACCCTTCTACATCTGGTATCTGGTGGAGTGGCTCGTCAAGGTGCCTACACCCGGCAGGGCTTACCTCCGCATCTCATTTGAGCGCGAGGCATATCAACATGAGCACGACCTCGACTACCTAAGCCACCGACGGCTCTATGCCTGGTGGCCTCTTCAGTGGAACAGGAAAGGACGGCACAGAAAGAAAAGAAAAAAATCAAATAACGACAAATGACTATGGACGACAAAGAAAAAGACATGTTGCAGTTGCCCGAAAATGCGTTCCGGGAACTGAAAGAAGGTGAAGAGTATCAACCCATCATGTCGCCAGACAAAATCTATCCAGAGGTGAATGGATGGTCGGTGACATGGGGCATCATCATGGCCATGATATTCTCTGCCGCCGCTGCCTACTTAGGCCTCAAGGTGGGCCAGGTGTTCGAGGCAGCCATTCCCATCGCCATCATCGCTGTGGGTGTGAGCACAGCCACGAAACGCAAGAACGCACTGGGCGAAAACGTCATCATACAGTCTATCGGTGCCTGCTCGGGCGTCATTGTGGCTGGAGCCATCTTTACCCTTCCAGCCATCTATATCCTGCAGGCCAAGTACCCAGAAATGGCTGTATCGTTCACAAAAGTGTTCATCAGCTCGCTGCTGGGCGGCATCTTGGGCATTCTCTTTCTTATCCCCTTCCGGAAATACTTTGTGAGCGACATGCACGGCAAGTACCCATTCCCTGAGGCCACAGCCACCACACAAGTGTTGGTGAGCGGTGCCAAAGGCGGCAGCCAGGCCAAGCCACTGCTCATTGCGGGCATCGTGGGCGGTCTCTACGACTTTATCGTGGCTACTTTCGGTTGGTGGAACGAGAACTTCACCACCCGTGTGATAGGTGCCGGACAATATCTTGCCGACCATGCCAAACTGGTTTTCAAAGTGAACACAGGTGCGGCCGTGCTGGGTCTGGGCTATATCATCGGTTTCAAATATGCCCTTATCATCTGCCTTGGCTCGCTCTCCGTTTGGTGGCTCATAGTGCCCGGCATGGCGCTCATCTTCCCTGACACCGTGCTCAGCCAATGGGACCCCTCCATCACAACGGCTGTGGGTGATATGACACCGGAGATGATTTTCAAGGCTTACGGCAAGTCTATCGGCATCGGCGGCATAGCCATGGCCGGAATCATCGGCATCATCAAGAGCTGGGGCATCATCAAAAGTGCTGTCGGTCTGGCCGCAAAGGAGATGAAAGGTGGTAAAGGAGACAGTGCCGAGGAACAACTGCCGCGCACCAAACGCGACCTGCCGTTCAAGATTATCGGTATAGGCTCGATTGCCACTATCTTAGCCACATTGGCTTTCTTCTATTTCGGCGTGATGGACGGCAATCTGCTTCATGCCATAGTGGGCATACTGCTGGTCACTGTCATCGCATTCCTCTTCACCACTGTGGCGGCCAATGCCATCGCTATCGTGGGCAGCAACCCTGTGAGCGGCATGACGCTCATGACACTTATCTTAGCATCAGTAGTGATGGTCTCAGTGGGTCTGAAAGGTCCTGGAGGCATGTTGGCAGCCCTCATCATGGGCGGTGTGGTGTGTACGGCTCTTTCCATGGCAGGTGGTTTCATCACCGACTTGAAGATTGGTTACTGGCTGGGCACTTCACCCGTTAAGCAGCAGACATGGAAATTCCTCGGCACACTTGTCAGTGCAGCCACCGTGGGCGGTGTGATGATTATACTGAACAAGACTTATGGATTCACCAGCGGCCAATTAGCTGCCCCGCAGGCCAATGCCATGGCGGCAGTCATTGAGCCGTTGATGAACGGTGTGGGCGCTCCCTGGCTACTCTACGGAATAGGTGCCGCACTGGCAGTTGTCCTCACCTTGTTCAAAGTGCCGGCGCTGGCCTTCGCCCTCGGCATGTTCATCCCATTGGAACTCAACATCCCCCTGCTTGTGGGCGGTGCCGTGCAATCCTATGTGACAAGCCGTTCAAAAGACAAGAAGGTGAACGAGGCGCGCGGCGATAAAGGCACGCTCATCGCCAGCGGTTTTATAGCCGGTGGTGCCTTGATGGGCGTGGTGAGTGCTCTGCTCCGCTTCGCCGGCATCAATGTCATGGCTGAAGGATGGATAGAGAACCACTGGTCGGAGGTGGCTTCGCTCGTGGCTTACCTACTGCTCATCGGCTACTTCATCCATGCCACAAAAGTGAAGAAAGACAACCTTTAGTAGCAACCCACGAGGGTACTAAAACACAATAAAACAAGCAAAAACCCGTGCCTATCTGTTTACAGAGTAAGGCACGGGATTTTGCTTGCCGACTATGGTGAACCATGATTAATGTCTTCCATCACCGACGGGATGGGTATGTGGCTGGTCGTTATTGCCACAGATAGGACAAATTTCACGTTTCGTTGATTCCACGTTTGTACTTTTGTATTGGGTGGTGCGATGGCCACGGCTCAGTTCCGCACGTTTCTCAATGATGTCCATCTCCTTTTTATGCATCTCAGCCTGGCGGCGGTCTATTTCATCAATCTCTTCTCTCAATTGACGGCTCACCTCACTCTCACTATAATCCAATTTGATGAGACCGGCACCTATGCCTCTTGCTACCCATTCGTTTTGAGCCTTTGTTATTAAATCTACAGTTTGTTTATCGACAGGTGTGTCAAAGACATCTCCACTTCTTGATTGGACACGATTACCATCCATAGAAATAAGAAATTCTCCGGGAATTTCTGTATACCTGTAACTTACGCTATTACCCATATACTCATAGGGGTTAAGGAATGAGGTCGGCATATTAATCCAAAGATCAGATTTTAATCTTTGAAATACAATCCATCCGTCTCGATAACCATTCTGTTTATAACAAGTAGAGCGATTCAAATCTAAAATATCGGGGAAAATGGTATACAGAACATTTCCTTGATTGTCCTGGTAACATCGTACGGAACAATAGCCAAGAGATCCTGATCTATGCCAATATCTCGTCTCTCCTGGCATAGGGATACCACCTGCCACCCTTGTATAGCCCGGCAAGGCCTCTTCATCTGAAATAGGTCGGTTTTGTGCTGTTTGGTTTTTACCGCTCACCTTTTGCGACTTTCCATGATTACCGGTGTTGCTTGTCCTGACGGTTTCGGCTTGGCTTAGTCTTTTGGCTTCCTTCTCTGCCAACAGTCTTGCAGCACGTTCCCTCTTCTCCGCAAGTTCTTGGGCGGCAATGGCTCTTTCTTCAGAAAGTATTGAAATCATCAATTTTCTGGCACTTTCCTTCTCGTCGGGATCAGAATATGTCTGATACTCATCTGTATATTTCTTTGCAGTTGCCAAATTTTTAGTCACACCTTCTCCATGCCGATACAGGATGGCCATGTTACGGCATGCCATCCAATAGCCAGCATCGTATTTATCTTTCACCTGTTCGGTTGCTTTCTTGAAGCATTCAAATGCTTTGCCGATGTTATAAAGTTTGGAATCTTTGTTTATGTAACACTCGCCCAATGGATAATAAGCTCTCGGATCTCCGTTTTCTGCGGCCTTGGAGAGATAGGCAAATGCCTCGTCCAGTTTGCCTTCCTTCCAAAGAGCGCTCCCCACTTGATAAGTGGTGGCAGCGTTTTGGGTGAGCACAGTTTCATCTGAGGAGCGCAACTCAATGTCGAGAGGTTGGGGGGTGACGTTTTTATGCTCCACAGCCTGGCCATGGTAAGGAATAATCAGTTTGCGCCCTACGTAGCACGCCTTGCTGCCCGGGTTGGCATCCATCAATTCTTGCTCGGTTATAGCATATTTTCGGGCTATTGTGCCAAAATCCTCACCACGTTGAACCACATGCTCCCGTTGCTGAGCAAACAAACTCATGCTTATTAAAAGCATAAGTGAAAATGTCGCGATTCTCCTCATTTAGCTATAGTTATTTGTGTTTGTAAATAGAAACTGTATTCACCGTTTTACTTTTTATCATTTCGTTTTAGTATCTGATTATCAGATAGTTTGAAATACTCCAAAAACGGGTGGCATCAGTAATGGCAAGGGTGCTCGTGCCATCACCGTTATCTGTTATAGTGTATGACCCTTCAGGCATTTGGGTGAGAACAGTAGCTTTCTTGCCTGGAATTTTGAAAGTTTTGGCTTGACGGATATCAATTTTTTGGAATGCGGAGGCATTCACTTGTGAGAGGTTGAGTTTGCTCTTTTTGAAAACAGATCCGCCTGTCAAAAGACCTGCCTCTTTCAACTCTTTCTTTGACCCTATGCACACATAAGCCTCATTCATCATGTCGCTTTGTGTTACAAGAGCTTCCTCTTGTTGTTTGGTCTCCTCCTGCAACTCTGCTACCTGTGTATTGAGTTTTTCCACATGGCCTTTCAGGGTCTTTATGTCATACTTGCGGTTCTCAAGTTCCTTGGCAAGTTCCACAATTGCTTTGTCTTTCTCCTCAATTTGCTTTTTCAGTGCTCCAATTGTTTTCATGAGCTTCTCGTTCTTGGCGTTGAGTTCGCCATTGGCTTTGAGTTTTTCCTCAAGCAAAGACAAGCGGTCCCTTTGGCGCTGGAGTATCTGTTTATAGGCTTCAATATTATTGAGTATCTGTTGTTTGCGGGACACTTTATTCTCGCCCAACGTACGCAGTATTTTCCCGTCCATATCAATCACACTGTCCATGCTGGCATTCACAGCATCGAGAAACAAGTCCATCTCGCTCATCTCAGCCATCCTGTCGTTCAGAACATTACGAAGTGAGTCGGCCTCAGGGTTACCTGCATCTTTTCCTTTTCCGCCACAAGACATAATGATGCAGAGAATTAACACAAAAAAGACACTAAAACTAAATTTGTTCATCACTATAAAATTTAACCGATTTCAAATAATGCATTTTTCTACGTCCAAAGGTACACATTATAGAATAAAAATGCAAATATAAATAAACTTATATGGTTGAAAAAGATAGTCAATAGAACTCTTTTAACAAATTGGCACCCCACAAATCCTAATGATACATAATAAACAACCTTTCATAAAAACGTTTTTCTATACGTAACTAATAAAAAGGAGTCGCAAGCGAATCAGCCTGCGACTCCTTTAATGTTATTTCAGCTGATGGTTACTTCACCACCACCTTCTTGCCGTTGACAATGTAGATGCCCCTGGTCGGAGTATCCACCTTCTGTCCATTGAGGTTATAGATGCCCTCGGCACCATCGAACGGACTGACGGTCAACTCATTGATGCTGTTCTCACCAAGGCTGACGAGCGAGATGCTCTTAAGCTGGATGACGAACCAGTTACCGCCATTAGTCAGGTTGCGCATACCCATTGTCAATTCACCGTTCTCATCGACGTAGCCCTCAAGGGTCACCACCGACTCAGCCGGGTCGCAAGCAGTCTGGGCAATCACGGTCAGCGGAGCTGTTGCATCGTTGGCATAGGCCTCCGTGATGCCATCACCCGTGGCTGCCTCGTTCCAGGCCTGGCTGGCAACAGCGTAAAGCTCTACCTTGTAGGTTCCCTGCTGCATACCTGTGATAGTCTGATACATGATGTCGCCCTCGCCCATTTCCTGGCCGAAGCGCTCAGCATAGATACTATTGTAAGCACCAGTAGAACCAATCCAGTCGCCAATCTCCTTGCTGCCGGCATCAGTCATATCGGCACCCGGTGTGGTCTGGGCCTTTACTGCAGCGATGTAGATGGCTTTCACGTCCCCACTCATATCCTCGGTCATCGTGCGGCCATCATAGCCGGCTTGGATGGCCGACACGTCATAGGCTGCCTGACCTGCCTCATCGAGAGCGGCGGCCTTCTCACCATAGAGAGCAAGAGCCTCTGCGGTGGCGGCATAAACTGAAATGGAGTTCTGGGCATCAGCAAGAGCTTTCTGCAGGGCATCGAGCGCTGCAATGTAGTCCTCGGCGGTCTTGAAACCACTGTCATCGACCATGGTGGCACGAAGGGCGGCAAGCACCTCACCATTCATCGGCATGGCTGCCACTTCCTCGGCATCGGCCAAAGCCTTCATCCAGTACTCATGGGCATTGACAAGAGCCGTCACACCCTTCAGCTGGATAATATGCCAGTTGGTGTAGTTCGTAGACTTGTTCATACCAAGTCTTACGTTGCCGTCTTCACCTACAATGACATTGTCGAGCAGGGCGGTGGAAACCTCGGAGAATGAGGTGGCCTTATAGGCGGCAATCTCCTGAGAGATGGTGCCCTCAGCGGTCTCGGCATACAGCGTGATACCGGTGTTCTCCATCAGAGGCTCCTCAGGAGTCTCGTCGCTCGTGAATGCGCCGGAATCGAAGCCACGGCCGAAGGTGAAGGCTGCAGAGCCGTAAAGCTCGATGCGGTACCTACCCGGGGTAAGGCCAGTCACGGTCTGGTACATCACGTCGCCCATGTTGTCGCAGTTGACATCATAACGCTCGCACATGTAAACCTCGTCGCCTGCGTTGGTCATCACCTTCGGGGCAGCCCAAGTGGCGTAACCGCTGGCACCCACCCAGTTGGTATACTGAGTCAGAGCGTCGAAGTCGTCAGTAACATCAATCTCAATGAAAATGTCATTGGACTTCACCTCCACAAGCGAGATGCTCTTAAGCTGGATGACGAACCAGTTGCCACCATTGGTCAAGTTGCGCATACCCATATCGAGAATACCTTCCTCATCGACGGTAGCCTCAAGGGTCACCACCGACTCAGCCGGGTCGCAAGCAGTCTGGGCAATCACAGTCAGCGGAGCTGTTGCATTGTTGGCATAGGCCTCCGTGATGCCGTCACCCGTAGCTGCCTCGTTCCAAGCCTGGCTGGCGACAGCATAAAGCTCTACCTTGTAGGTTCCCTGCTGCATGCCCGTGATGGTCTGGTACATGATGTCGCCCTCGCCCATCTCCTGACCGAAACGCTCAGCATAGATAGTCTGATAAGCACCGGTAGAACCAATCCAGTCGCCAATCTCCTTGCTGCCGGCCTCAGTCATGTCGGCACCCGGTGTGGTCTGGGCCTTCACGGCTGCGATATAGGCTGCCTTGACAGCATTTGTCATGTCGTCAACCATAGTGCGCTCATCGTAGGCGTTCTGAATAGCCGACACGTCGTATGCAGCCTGACCTGCCTCGTCGAGAGCGGCTGCTTTCTCACCATAGAGAGCAAGAGCCTCTGCAGTGGCGGCATAAACTGAAACAGAGTACTGGGCATCAGCAAGAGCTTTCTGCAGGGCCTCAATGGCTGCTGAGTACTCCTCAGAACTCTTGAAGTTGCTGTCATCAACCATGGCAGCACTCAGAGCGGAAAGCACTTCGCCGTTCATCGGCTTGGCAGCCACTTCCACGGCGCCGGCCAAAATATTCATCCAGTACTCATGGGCATTGACAAGAGCCGTCACACCCTTCAGCTGGATAATATGCCAGTTGGTGTAGTTCGTAGACTTGTTCATACCCAACTTCACACTGCCATCTTCACCTACCACGACATTGTCGAGCAGGGCGGTGGAAACCTCGGAGAATGTGGTGGCCTTGTAGGCGGCAATCTCCTGGGAGACGGTGCCCTCAGTGCTCTCGGCATACAGCGTGATACCGGTGTTCTCCATCAGAGGCTCCTCAGGAGTCTCGTCGCTCGTGAATGCGCCGGAATCGAAGCCACGGCCGAAGGTGTAGGCTGCGGAGCCGTAAAGCTCGATGCGGTACTTACCCGGAGTAAGGCCCGTCACGGTCTGGTACATCACGTCGCCTGTATAGTCGCAGTTGCCATCATAACGCTCGCACATGTAAACCTCGTCGCCTGCGTTGGTCATCACCTTCGGGGCGGCCCAAGTGGCATAGCCGCTGGCACCCACCCAGTTGGTGTACTGAGTCAGAGCGTCGAAGTCGTCAGTAACGTCAACCTCTATGAAGATTTCCTCAACAGCGCTTTCATTTATCCAGCGTGGGTCACCAATCTTGGCTGAATTCTGCGGACAGGCTGCCATGGTGAAGTCGCCGGCAGCGATATCGCCGCTGAACACCACGACACCAACCACATTGTCCTGCACAGGCTCGTCTTCGTCACCCGTCGACTCTTCGGCGCTGGAGTCGGTAAAGGCACCGCTCTCATCTGTGCGCTGGAATGAATTGTGCTTCACTGTCCAGATGGGGTTCTTGCCGCTCTGGCCGCCGTTGAGACCCTTGATGAACTGGGAGCTCTTGCCGCAGTCCACAACAAGGCAGTTCTGCACGTCGTA
>JAEEGL013420327.1_pt1 | contig 15834 bp, 5 predicted proteins | sample 9134231 | NCBI WGS metagenome assembly JAEEGL01 (sample SAMN16246548, study PRJNA631951) | gut metagenome | biome: gut microbiome; feature: rumen; material: fiber-attached | host: Bos | place: Iran: Karaj | collected 2018-10
AATTAAAAAAATGTAGCATTGTTTTAAGATAAGCGATATTATATATATATGGATGTTTTAAAACTTAAGAATACATTTTTCTTTTCTATTTTGATATTATCATTTTTGCTTTTTTCGTGCAGCAAAAAAACAGAGACTTCTGATTTTTCTATGCTTACAGAAGATCTAAAACCTTCTTCAAAAAATATCAGCTGGTATTATTTTACCAAAGATTCATTTTTTAAGACTGATTCTCTTGAAAACACACCAGAAAATAATTTTTTGCCATGGCAGGATTCTGTTCGCATTACAGATTCTTTTCAAACCGAAACTGATGCCTACATGCTGGTAAATAAAAGCGGCATTCTTCTATTTGGACAGAATGAAACAGAACTGATAACAGATGCAACGATTTTTAAAAACAATTCAACAGGGAATTTTTTACAGTGTGCACAGATTCCTTTGTTCAACATTTACAAAAATAATTTTTTTACATCGGATACTTCTGATTCAACAGATGCTACTGAACAGATAATGTATCAGTTTAGAAAAGCAACAAAAACCTTTTATCCAGTTATTTCAAAAAAGGAATTACAGGTTACTTCAACACAGGAGATTTCTACAATAATAAAATCTGACAAAATTTTTTATGCAATGACTCGTGACACTTCTGGTGAAAAAATTAAATACAGTTATTTTTCTTTTTTGGATGATTATGTTTTGTTCAAGACAAACGGAAGTGCAAAATCTGTTCAACTGCAAAAACAAAAAGAAAGACAGGAAACATTCAGACAGCTGCTTACCCCTGTTCCTTTTGCAGATGCTCCTAAACGCATTCGTGCTTTACTCGGGCGAGTTCCTGCTTCGTTTAACTTTATTGTAAAAGTCAAAACAACTTCCGGTGATAAAACATATCCGCAGTATATTCACGACACAACAGAAAATGATTTAATTCCACTTGAATGCAAAGTCCTTCTTGCACAAAATTATTCGATTGCAGTTTTTGCAGACGGAACAACCTTTTTTTCGGGTGCCCTGCCAGATAAATACATTGTTGCAAACGGCGAGCCATGTGCCTTCCGTCTTCCAAAACTACTCCCAGATTTTACATACACAGATATTGCAGTTGTCAACAATACACTTTATGTTGCCTGGGAAGAAGACAATTTTTATGAAACAGGTCGTTCTGGCTTTTTAGAAGTAGCACTGGAGAATATTTTATATTGATGTTCAGTAAAATTGTAAAACAAAAAAAAATAATTCTCTTAACCTGCCTGATGTCATTATTATCTTGCGCCTACTCTGTTTCATGGTATATTAACCTTGGTTCTACAGTTACCTTAAACATGGCAAGTAAAGAGATTAGTGCTCCTTCTCCAATAGATTTTACATTGGGTGCTCAATATGACATTTTTCCTTTGAGCAAAAACACATTAATGCCCGCCGCTTCAATTTTTACCGGCTATTATCTTTGGGATGACACAACACTAAATGCACTTCCTGCAGAAATTGAACAGCGTACCGCCTTCTGTATTAATACACTTTTAGACGTGCCATACATGTACCGCATCAATATAAAAGATTCTGTATTTTCTTTTGGAACAGGTGTTTCGTTTTTGATACGCGGCGGCTTTTTAGCAGCAAATGTCCCTTCTTCTGAAAGAACTGATGTTAAAACAATTAATACCTGGTTTTATCAGTACGGAAGATTTTTTTATGGACTGATACAAACATGCTGGGACTACAAGTTTCAAAACAAATGGAGTGCGGGACTTATGCTTAAGTACTACATTCCTGTAACACAATTTTTAGATCCACATTCGCCGCATGCCTTGCATGGTTCAATGTTTACCATTTCCTGCCGGATCGGAATTCCAGAAAGAACTAACCCTCTGGATACGTCAACCTTATAAAAAAAACCGCCAGCATTAATCCCATACTGGCGGTTTTCATCTTGCTTTTTTATTCAGGTTTTACTTACCTACATAGAACGCTGCACGATAATCTGAACCAGGACAGAAGCCGATTGCTGCCTTGTATGTATTTGCATCAAATGCTTTGGCATTAACTTCTATGCAAGAACGCACATTTGTAACCTTTGCATTTAAAGGTGCTGTCATTGTTTCCCAGCCACCATCTGCTGTTCCGTCGTTATTCAAATCCAGGGTTGTATCATAATAGGCAAGCTTCATACCGTCATAAGAGTTAATCTTTGAAAGATATGAGATATATGGTGTTGTGCCATCCATTGTAATATCAATCCAGATACCGGAATCATCAAGAACCTGTGAACCATCATTAAAGGTGTAGGCTGTTGTTCCATTTGTTGGATTATTATCTGATTTTGCATACACAAGCTGACCTTTGATGTTCTGGAATGCTATGTGCAGATAATTGCTTGAGTCAATTGCACAAACAAGATAATCACTGGCAGTAGCATAATTTGGATCATTTGTGTCAGTAAATACCTTCTGTACTTTCCAGTTATCAGCAGTCTTTGGAGCACGACTATTCGCAATGGCAATTCTTAATTGATTTGTCTGAGCATCCATATATAAGACAACAGGTAAACCACCTGTAGTTGCCGTTAATGATACAGATTCTCCTGTACCAGTTGTCCTGATTGGTTTATCTTTTTCATCTTTTTCATAGCGTGCATCAGTCAAAATAAACGGATTCCAGCCTCCTGCAAAAGTGAAGGTATTGTTACTTCCAGTCTGATGATTTGGTACAAGTCTTGATGTATCCGTAACATCTGGAGTTCCATCAATTACTACCCAGGACAGTCCATATTGTGAAGTATCTGTTCCACCTGTAGCATAAGAAAATTTAATAGAACTATTAAGTCTGTCATAGTAAACGATATTTGTATAAGCTGTTGAATTAACATAAGTTCTTAAAACTCGTGTATTCTTAAACTGATTAAGCTCATCATCATAAGTAAACAATTCAAAACGGTAGAAATTATGAGCTACACCATTATTAGTATTATAAGTTGTAGCAGTTGCTGCAGTATCATATACATAAAGTCCACCGGCATTTCGAGGAGCCGAATCATTCCATGCTACTCCATTCGTTCCATTACCAAAGCTATATGCCTGACCACCATGGTAGTTTGCATTAAAAAATACATTCACACCACCATTGGAATCTACAGAAATATCCGTATCTTCAGATGGATCATAACCATAATAAACTGTCGTTATATTATTGTTTGCAGCAGGTCCTTTATCAGATGAAACAGTAACAGCAGTATCACCTGTAAAACTATCTGTAAAATATGACTTAGACTGTCCATAATTTGTGAATGATGCATAAAGCTTATTGTTTGTAGCATTTTTGCTCATAGCCGGGTATACACAGTTATTACTTCCCTTGAAGGTATCCTGTTTGTTTACACGCCAGATATGTACATACACATCATCTGTAAGTTCAGTGCGGTCAAAAAGCTTTGTGGTTGTTACTGTATTTGTAGCAATATAAGCATTTGTGTTGTTTGTGCTCTTTACACCGTTTACTGTTACAGTAAGGTATCCGTCTTTTGCATTTGATGCCACAGTAAACGAAACAGCTTTATCGTCAGTTCCCGTATTTGCTACCGAAGTCATTGCAACGCTGTCTGCTGTTCCATCTTTATCTGAAGTTAGGGTTACACCGCTTGCCCCCGCAAGGTTAAAGCCAGTGATAATGTTTTCTTCTTCATCCCGCAGTAAAGCGTAAGCACCAGAACGGGCTATGAGAGTATTAAAGCTGTCATTACGTTTAACATCCTTAATATACGGTGCAACATTTACAGTGTATGGGGTGGCGGCGGTTGAATCAGTATCGTTATTCGGATCATTTGCATCATCTGCAGAAGCATCAACTGCTGTAAAGTTCAGGTTTACTCCAGCCTTTGCTACATTCTTTATGCACTGTGTGTCCCACTCATAAGACCAGCTTACGGTGTGACCATCCTGGGTAAGTACATCAGAATCAACTGCAAAGCCTGTAACATTAATTGTCCAGTTGGCTTCGGCAGGGTTATAAGTTGCACAGGTAACTAAAGCAGCATCGGCAGTTGATGTAGCTGTTCCAGAAGCAGAGTTACCCATGTTGTACTGGTCTATCTTCATCTGAAGTTTTCCAAGACGCACATCATCAAATGAAGTTCCGCGGATAACAACTTTTCCTGAAACATTCGGAGTTGCCGCTATATCAATATGTCCATTGTCGTTATTTCCGCCTGAGATAAAGCTTGCATAATTTTCTGCATTAAATTGAGTTATAACGACATTAGATGGTGCTACCTTATCGATTACATCAACGGGAATAGTAATTGTTGCAACCGCTGACTGGGTTGTTGAACCTACAGTTCCTTCTTCGGTGGAATCCCAGACTGTGAACAGGAACGGTACAGTCCTGTCATCATAAGCACTCATAACTGCAACTGCAAGATTAGCAGCACTTACTTCCCCGTTATTTCCGGTTCGGATCTGTACTTTCTGATGATTTGCTGCATTTGTTCCATCTATTTTCAGGTAATAATACAGGTTTCCGTTTCCACCAAGTATTTCAGGCTTAATGGTTGTAATACCTTTTGCCTTAAAGTTATCCGGAGTTATTTCTACATTTGCAGAAGAATTAACACTGTATTCAAAAATTTCCTGAATTGATGCTGTATCAGCAACAGTTCCGTTACCACTTAAGTCTGTTCCAAGCTCAATCTTACTGATACGTGGTCCATTGTTTTCTACAGTTGAAACAACGCTGCCAGTCTGACAGTTTTCAGATTTATCATAAACAGCATATTTTACTGTAATAGTTCCGTCGGCAATTGTTTTTGAATCAATATAAACAGCACACTTATAAATTGTACCGGATTTTTCTACCGACTCAGGAATAAAATCATCGTCATCGTTTAAGATTGATGTAATGGCTCCGTCAGTGAAAACAGGAGTTTCAATTGCAACATGATCAATTACTGATGCAAGAATAAACGAAGCAGATGTAAAGCTTGTATCAACCTCTTCAGAAATCGTTACAACATCACCTTCAATTTTTGTAATCTGACGGTCTGCTCCACCAATAGAAACCATGCAGCCGACTTTTATGTCTGTATTAGAACCAAGGCCTGTGTAACTGAGTTTTGTTTTTGAAGCACGTGCTACAGTTTTTGTCAAAACAGGAACACCATCCGAAGCCCTGAAACTCATTCCAGAAATTGCATTACCTGAAGCATCTGTAAAGTCAATTCTGCTTCCTGTTGCAGGATTATAAATGCGTTTTGCCTTTCCGCCAGAATCACGATAGAACCATATATACATCCGGTCAAATCCGCTGCGTTCTTCTGTAACCTCTGCAGAGATTTCAAAGCCACCGTTACTCTGGATAATCTTTTCTTCACCATTTGCAGTATCTGTTCCAAGCGGATTTTCTCCGTGAAGCACTGTACCCACAGATGGGGCTTCGTTATCATAATTTATGTAAATCTTTCTGGTTGTAGAAATTGTAGCCTGATCAGTAATATTTAACTGAACTCCAAATTCCTTACCATTAAACACAGCTTCATTTGTAGTATCCAGGGCAAGTCTTGCTGTAACCGTTGAACTTGCAATATCATTATGAATTTCTTCAATACCCACATGATCAGTATCGATTTTCTGGAAACTGTAAGATTTTAAGTTTGTACCGTCAGCACTTGCAAGTTCAGCAACCAGATACCATTTTCCTTTAATCCACATGTCATCTGTGTATGGTATTTCAGCTTCCTTATTTCCTGTTCCATTTGTATTGTTTTCATACTGAACCAGAGTCAAAGAAGCAATTTTTGGAGCCTTGTTATTGAAAGTAAATGAGGTTCCACTTACATTATCCCATAAGCCGACTTTGCCGTTTTCATCAATAGCACGAGAGCGTACACATACAACCTGAGTTCCTGTACCGTACAGTTCACCCTGCTCATTGATATTTATACCCCAGCTTGAAGTTCCAGTTGCCTTAATTCCCCACCAGGCTTCTTCGTTGGCAGTAGCTGCAAAATCCCGGATTGTGTAGCCGGCAGAAAGAAGGGCCGATTTATCATCAGCATCAAAACCGTCATTGTCGGTATCAATCTGGATGTATACTTCTCCTACACGGGTATTGTCTTCGGCAGTACCTGCAACACGAACCATACCTCCCAGAACGTCACCGCTTGTAGGATATGTTAAGGAAGCTGTCGGTTTATCCCCGTCAGGATTTACCTCAATAGCATAATCTGTTTTTACCAGAACGTTATGTGCACTGTCTTCTACACGGAAATAAACCGGAATAAGCCAGATATTAGAATGAACATATCCGTCTACATCAACTTCTGTTCCATAAGTTGCGTTTGCATAGTTGTCAAGTTCATACTTGTTATCTGCAAATTCTGTAAAGTCAATTGACCAGCCGTATGCACTTCCTTCTGTTTCAAGCCAGGTAACCTTAGTTGCATCAAAGGTAGCTGCTTCTTCTTTTGTAGGAATGTAATATTTTACAGAACTAAGACCGGAACTTGGCTCAGGGTCCGAAGCAGAACCATTCATTGTGATACCACCGATTATCCGTTCCCCGTTCTGTGGATTGTTAAAGTCTATTGTAGGAACGGCTGCATCATAAAGGAAAGATCTGCTGGTGTTTCCACGAAGATCTGAATTATCCCGTACTTCCAGAGTAATTGTTTTTGTAGCACTGGCTGCTTCTGAACCAAAATCAATCAGTTCAGTTGTAAAAGCATTTCCGTTAAGTGTTGTTGTATAACCTGTTTCATCACATTTACAGGTTACAGAAAGGATTCCGTTTGCATCAGAAGCAGTTCCGCTTATCTTAAAGTACCGGTATTTTGCCCCAAGCTTACTGCTGTTTGTAAGAAGAACTGCAGAATCAGCAACTACAGCAGAACCTGTGCTGTCGGTATATGCAGTTATAGTAAGATCCTGACCAAACTCCGGCAGCAGTGTATCTACTTTTACATATACTTCAGAAAGCGCATCCGTCTTAACATCATTATTGCCGGTAAGATACGGGCGTACTAAAGCAGAAGATGCATCTTTAGAAGTAAAGACAACATCAGTTGCATCAGTAACCTTGAACATAAGATTTTTTGTTCCATCAAGACCACCAATTGTATAGTTAAATACACCGCTTGATACATTCAACACAACAATTGCATTCTGATCATTTGATGTTTCATATTTATTTGTATTTGCATTCCATAAATATTTTGTTCCTGATTGAATCCAGGTTACACCACCATCCTGAGAAACCTGAACATTTTTTACAGTTCCGTCATCATCAGTTATAGAACCATAAATTGTGCTGGACATTTTTACAACACTGATGTTTGCATCATTTGCAGAATAAACCGGATCCATATTTGTCAGCTTGATAACAGGGCGATCCGCATTCTGGTCAATTTCTGCCTTTATAATAGTACCGGCAGAAACATTTCCTGCTTCGTCAGTTGCTATGGCCTTCAAGTAAACATTTCCAGTTAAAGCATAATCTGCTGTAGAATCATAAACATAAGACCAGCTGTATGGACTTACCGCAGTATAAACAGGTGTTTCTGCATAAGAAGAACCATCCAGTGATTTATATATTTTTACGCTTACAATCTGACTTGTTTCATCATTTGAAGAACCTGTTATTGTGATGGAATTGTTCTGATTAGCTGCAACCCCGGTAGCTGCATTTGCTACGCTTACAGGACTTGAAATTGTAACCGCCGGTTTATCTGTATCAACATTTACCACCTTCTTTACAGTTTCTGTTCTTCCGACTTTATCAGTTGCAGTTATTGTGAAGGTATATTTTCCGTCTGCCTGAGCCGTTATAGTTTTTGTCCATTTTCCAGTCTGTGCGTTATAATCAGCAGCAATATTCTGACCTGCCCCGGAAATCATTACAGGATTTGTTGCAGCAAGTCCGCTTTCACTGTCGGATGCAGTTCCTGAAAGCATAAATGCTCCATTTACACTTATAACACTGTCATCATCCAGAGCAATTTCTGGAACTGTAGTATCAATTAAGATATCAAGTACGGCAGTTGATGCTGAGTTGCCTACAGTATCGGTTGCAGTAATTTTCAGTTTGTTGCGGCTTCCTTCAAAAGGAATGGAACCAGTCCAGTTAGTGCCGTTGCGCTTAAGGATTATTTCCTGCGAATTATTCATCACAGAATTTACATAATCCGATGCAAGACAGTATGTTGCAACGACTTCAGAAATATTTACATCAGTTACATTAAAGGTTGAAATCTTTACAGAACTTGATTTGTACCATTTTTCATTTCCGCTTTGAGCATAGACAGTTTCAAAAATAGGTTCTGCATCTGTAACAGGATTTGTCGTATCTACCATAACTGTTACATTGGACTGAACACGACGGCCTGCAATATCCTGTGCTACAATCTTGAAATTATGTACACCATCTTTTATTTCACCAGAATTACCGACTGTAAAGGTTTTTGACCAGTTATCTGAAAGCGGGTCAGTCTTTGCATTCAGATTAACTGTTGTAAAGGCTGCATTTGTCCATGTCTTTGTTGCCTGTTCGCCTGCAAAATCATCTGTAATGGTAATAGAACTTAAGCCGTCTCCATCCCAGGCTTTTCCTGAAATAGTGAAGAGCGCATTTGTTGCATCAACCGGGCAGGAAGCCGTCAAATTTGGTGTTTCAAAATCAGCAGTAAAGGAAACAGTTCCTGTAACTGAAGAATTATCTGCACTGTCGGTTATGCGGGCCTTTAGATTATATGCTGCGCCCCCAGTCAAACTTGATTTTTGAATTTCGTAAGACCAGTTTCGGGCTATATCAATTTCTGTCCAGCTTGTTCCACCGTTCAGCGATATTTCCAGTTTTTTTACACCTGCAAGTCCTTCGTCTAAAGCAGTACCTTTCAACACAATATTTTCGCCTGCTGTAACAGGAAGGAATACTCCGGAAGAAGCTGGCACTGTAAGTGTTACCACAGGATTAATCTTATCAAGTACCATAGACATTGCGTGTCTTGTAGAAACGCCTGACGAGTTATGACCAAGAGTATCACGGGCATTGAAATAAATACCCATCAGTTTTACTGAACTGTTATTTGTGTAGGTTATTGTCCACGGGAAATAACCGCGCTCATCTGGAGTTTCCGAAACCACAGCATCATTTCGCCATTCTTCATCTTCCAGTGTTGTTGTCCCGTTATTCCAGTAAAGTTTATATTTTAAGTATTCAACTTCTTTATTTACATATCCAGTTATAACTGCCGTGTCAGGTGCATATGCAGTTGTTGAACCATCATGTACAACACCGTTGATTTTTTCAAAAGTAACAACAGGGAAATCAGCAGTAACGTTTACTTCTCGCCCTTTTAGCTGAGTTTCATTTCCTGCATTATCAATTACCGAAAGCGAATAACTGAAAGTTCCTGTTGCATCACCTAAGTTTTTGTGGAAGCTTACATTACCACCATCTATTGTAATTCCATTTGTTATTTCATTTCCATTTTCTAAAAGCCTGATAGACTTAATTCCGCTAGCTGCATCCGAAACTGTAATGCTTATATCCCAGTCTTCAACCCGAACAATCGACATTGCATTCGAAGTCATATCGTAGGTATCAATCTTAAATAAAGATACAACAGGTGGAACTGTATCAACTCCAAAATGAACGGTTTCAAGCATGTTTTCATTTAATGCGTTGTCGGTAGCACAAACAACAAGGGTATGTGTGTTTCCGCTGACTAAATTTGAAACTGGCGCAACATAAGTTCCTGATGAACCAAGTACGTTTGCTTCAATCCAGTCTCCGCCGTCAAGTTTATACTTTACATTTTTTATACCTGCACTATTTGGTCCATCCGTTGCAGACATACGGATTTCATAAGAAGGTGCATTTATCCAGCTGTTATCCTGAAGATTTGTTATTGTACATTCAGGCGGCGTGCTGTCTGCAAAAATTCTTTTTACTGCAACCTCTGGTCTGAGGGCAAGATCTGTCAAAACAATACGATAGGTGTAGTTTCCTGCCGGATTCAATACAGTATGCTGCCATCTTCCTTTTACGTTTGAACCATTATTCCAGCTCCAGTTTTCTTCCGGAATAGTTCCGTTTACAAAATCTATGTCTACAACTTTTTCTTCAGAACCTCCAGGAACTGTTTCATAAATTTCCAGAGATTTCAGACCAAAGGAATCTTCTGCAGTTCCTGCAATAGTAAAGCTTCCAGCATCCTTACTGTAATCATCAGTTGGTTCGGTTACATCAAGTTTCGGGCCATTCAAATCCACAACAAAAGTTCCGAATTTCTGAACTTCACTGTAAGCCCCGGTATCATCTGCAAGTGCATACCAGACAGTATAGCGGCCTTCACTTGGATTTCCGGAAGCATCTTTCATTGTAAGATGTATATTGAATGTTTTATTTTCTAGTGCAAGTCCTATAACTTCAGCAATGCTCCAGTCTGTATCCTGCAATGACGGAACAGCTCCTTCCAGAGTATCAGTTTCAAATGGCACAACTTTGAATAAAGCAGTTTCCAGATCCACTGCCGAAACACCCCGGAACTGTACTGATGTAGAAGTTACAAGATAGTCCTCAAAATTTGATGCAACTGTTCCTGAAAAATTTTCTTCAAGAATTGCTGGTTTTGAAAGGCTTAATATTTCCGGTACATGAGTATCGATTGTCCATGTTCTGGTAACAGTATTAGACTCATAAAGCCCGTCATTTACATAAAACTCGTAAGTTACTTTATTTCCGTCTGTAAGGGAAACAGGCAGTTTTGTTTCCCACTTGAAAGAATACCCTTTATCGCCAATCGGTTTTGAATAATAGGTTGAGGCATTTCCCCAGTAAGCACTATTCGATGTAATTTCAGTGAAATTATTTTCATCACTGTTTCTGATAAACAGTTCTATAGCCTTTGAATCATAATCCTCGGCAGTTATTGTTACGGCAACTGTTCCATCATTGTTATCCGGCCGGATTTTTATTTTATCCGCCGGTTCAACTTCGTTTTCGGTAAAATCCGGTGCATTACCATTTATACTGATTGCATAAATACCATAACCTACATCACCTGTATAACCATAACTTTCATCATCACGATGTGTAGTTGTATACCCGGATTTATCTATGGCATCAACAATCAGATACCAGCCTTCTTTTGTTTCAGGATTCCGTTTTTTTTCAATTTTGTAATTAACAATGAGATCTGTTCCCGAATTATTTATTTTATCCTGCGGGATTAAACTTGATGCTGGTGGTTCCCCAAGCTTAACTGGAAGTGTATCCACCATATAAACATATATTTTGCTCCGGTCAATTGAAACCCGGTCTGGACCTGGCGACAAAGTTATGGCAACAGTTGAGTTTCCAGGAGCAATATTTTTTGCAAAACATTCTTCACGTTTTGTATTTGTCGAAGAAAGTGACCCGCGTTCCCATTCAAAAGCAGATATTTTTACAGATGGGTTTTTATTATACGGATTAATTGAAAAACAACCGCTGGTCTGAGGACTGACAGCTTCAGCTGTTGTACTGATACGCAATTTCTGTAATTCAGTGGAAGTAATTCCTGTATCAGTGATATTCGCTCTGGATGAAGCTTCGTTAAAATCTATTGCAGCATCAAATTCTGACAATTCACTTCGGGCAGGAAGCTGTTTTCCTATTTCCAGAAGCTGAGACACATCATCATAAAGATAATAGTGCGTTGTATAGTTTCCTTCTGTTGTTTCTGCATTCGTTCCCGAACCGGAATAACTGAAAGCTGAATCATACACAGTAAGCGTATAATAAAGTTTGTATTCCTTATATTTGTCATCCCCTTCCGGAATACTCTCTTTTAATTTATCAAACACGTTTTCCGGAATGTTAAACTCAAAATTCTGATTTATATTTTCTTTAAGATAGGTTGCTCCTTCGATTTTTTCAAGTGAACCAGATTCATTAAGCCTGTAAAAATCAATAAGCATTTTTGAGCAGTCATGAGCATCATAAATACTTCCACTGAAAGTAAGGTTCATTCCATATGGATCCGGATCTGCCTCTCCTTTTGTCGATGGACGGTCCAGCAAAACAAACGGTACAGTGTTATCTATATAGAAAGAAGTTTGGGTTTCTGTACTTCGGCCTGCAATGTCATTAGCCTTTACTTTTAAAACATATTCGCCGTCTTTGTAAGTCCAGCCGGAAGACTCTTTCAGATTTTCCAAAGTATAAACCCATTTTTTATTTTTCGAATCGACAGTTGCCCTGTTTTTCTTTGAATTTGAAGATAAATCAATTAACTGATTTTCCTTATCGCTTTTTTTATACAGAAAGACTTCTACAGAACTGACTCCGGAATCATCAGAAACAGTACCTTCAAGTTTGATTTCTCCTCGGGCTACAGACATAGTTTCTGGATATGTTATCTCCAAAGCTGGTGCATTTATATCAACCTCACTTCCAAGACCAACATTACAAGTAGAAAGAACCAATGATAATACAACAAAAGAAATAAAAGCCAAAAAATTTCTCATAGAATCCTCCAGAAAAAAGCCTTTTTACACAGATTTACCTGTGTATATTATATCGTTTCATTATCGGCAGAATTAGTGTTAATCTTTATCTTAACCCATAAAGTCAAATTTTACAAATTAATTTTTTTTAATCTTCTATTAAAAAAGCACCATAAAGTATGCCTCCCCTAAAAAAAATAATCGCTTTTTACTTCATATCTATGTTATAATATGGATATGAAGAAATCTTTAAAAATTACTTTATTTATTTGTGTCTGCCTGATTTTAATACTGATATCAGTTTTTACAATCCTTTTTATTTCATGTACAGCTACTCCAAAAATTGCTTTTTACAAAATTGCTCCGGATACTCAAAAATTTTTTGAAACTTATTTACTTTCTGCGCTTACCAATGCAAAGGGACATACTCCCAAAATTAAGTTTTTAGTTTTATCTGAAGAAAATACACTTGAAGAACAGCTGCATTCCGTAAAAGTTGATATTGTATTTACAGAAAACACTCTGGATGCAAAAAATACCACAAAGGCTTTTTCCCTTACAAATGAAAGTTCAGCTCTGGAAAATTTGCCTGGAACTCAAAGAAAAGTTTCAGACGGATACAACTGGCCGGTTTTATTCGATTATTTTGAGGTTTTATCAAAAAAAACAATTCCTGAAACCTTATCGGACTTTACAAAACACGCCATAAAATTGAAAAAGGCTAATGGTAATGCTCCAGTTTATTTTGCAGGAAAAGATGACAAAACCCTGTTTGAACTGGTAACTGCCATAACAGAAGCTTTAACCGGCAACTCTGGTGTTAAAACTTTAATTGAAAGTGCAAAAACTGCAGCAGATTTTTCTGAACTGCTTGATACCCAGCTTACAGAAAAATATATGTTCAAAGATGTACTTAATATCCTTGTAGACTGGAAAAATCAAGGTTTGCTGTTTTCTGAAGTTATGTACATGACAAACCGGGATGTTAAATACTTCGTAGAAACCGGGGATGCCGAAATTGCTTTTTTACCGCTTTCCTGTCACAGAAAAATTGACAGTAAAAAACTTTCTGCATATAAATCTTATGTTTTTCCTGCAGACATCAGCCTGAATAAACGCAGTTATGTTTCACCGGCAGTTATCGGACTTGCCGTATCAAACCGTGAACTGACAAAAGGCATAACAGCTTCTATGTTATTAAACGGAATGCTTTCGGCGGATAATCAAATGAAGCTTTCAGCAAATACAGGTCTTATTCCTGCCAGTGCAAGTGCAAAAACCGCAGACCGTCAGGCAAATGATGCACGCTTCTGGATTGCAAGTGCCACGGAAAGTTTACAGGATTTTGTAACCGCTTCTATAACTGATGCTGCGGTACAAAAGACCTATGCCGAAAACATCAGAAATTATGTAACGCTTAATGGTAAAGCCTGGTAAAAAACTTAAAACTTAAAGTCCTCATTAAAAATTTCATCAGTGCTATTTATATTTAAGCCCTTATTCTTTCACTTTCCAGCCGAGTATGCCTTTACCTTCGCTTGAAAAAACAATACCTGCCTTGTACATTTCTTTTCCGCTTACGGCAAAGCGGTCTGCATAGCCGTTTTTATCAATCTGTGTAAGGGCATCTTCTACCACTTCTTCAAAGCTACGGCCTTTGTCCATCTTAAGCTCGAAAATAAAAACACTGTCTTTTGTTGTAAGAACAATATCACTTCTACCTGCAACAGACTGAAGTTCAGAAACTACAGGAAAACCTGTAAGGCGGAAAATAAGATGAGTTACAGATTCATAATAGTTTTCGCACATGTCTTTTTTTACAACCGTCGGAAGGTCTGCAATTGCTGCCTTTATAATTGAAAAAAGTCTGTCTATGTCGTGATTTCGAAGAGCAACCCTAATATTGCTTATTTCAAGTCCAATATCATCATAAGGAACATTGATAAACTTTTTAAGAAGAACTTCAAGAAAGCCCTGCTCAATTTCTCGATTCGGAAAATCCAGTGTGTAAAGGCGTGAATCTTTTTCAAATCCTTTAATTGTTAAATATCCGCTCTGGTAAATTACAGGAAGCATATTCTTCGAGTCAGGATCATAATTCTTAAACTGATTCTCATTAGCCTGCCTACCGTTTACAAGTGTTGAAAGTTCCAGCGGCTGATTCTGCAGCGTCTTAACCAGGAAAGAAGGTGTACCACTTTCAAACCAGTATGAGCCAAAGTCATTTTCCCTGAAACATTTTAAAAGGCAGAAAGGATTGTAAACACCTTCAACGTCATGGGTAAAATGATAGCCGTCATACATCTCAGAAAGCTTTTCTTTTGCCTCAAATATAGTCATTTCATGCCTTTGGGCAAGTGCCTTTATTTCCGGTTCAAAATATTCTTCCAGTTCAGTTTCTGTAATTCCACATATACTTGAATAGTACTGATTAAGACTTATATCATCTAACTGATTAAGACCCGAAAAAATATTTACATGACTTACCTTTGTAATTCCTGTGATAAACAAAAAGCGAATGTACTGGTCAAAGTCTTTAAGAGGACTGTAAAAGTTTCTAAGTTCCTGCCGGTTCTGCTGTTCAAATTCTGTATAAAGGGCATCGAGAATCGGCTTGTCATATTCGTCTATGAGGATTACTGCCTGCTTCCCAGTTTTATCCTTTGCTTCTAATATTAGATTTCCAAGTCTTACGGCAGGATTTTCGGACTGTTTTTGTATCCCGAATTTCTTTTCATGTTCAGTTAAAATTGCATCAATAATGCTCAGAAGTTTTTCTTTTGTTTCATAAGAACCGCGTCCAAAACTGATTTTTATAACCGGATACTCCGTCCAGTCTTTTTCGAGTTTTTCAAGTGCAAGACCTTTGAACAGTTCTTTTTTACCGAGAAAATAATACTCCATTGTTGAAAGCAAAAGGCTCTTTCCAAAACGGCGGGGACGACTTAGAAAATACGGTTTTCCTTCATGTGCAAGTTTATAAATAAAAGAAGTTTTATCAACATAAATGAAGCCACGCTTTCTTAAATCTTCAAAATCCTGAATACCGATTGGTAAAAATCTTTCGTTCATATTATCATTATAACATATAAAAAGTGTTTTTGCTATTATTATGTCTTGGTCTTCCACATTATAATGTAATAAGCCTATTTAATGTTCTAGAATTAGACAATTTATCAGTAAAAAAAATCCCCTGCACGGCTTGTACAGGGGAAGGGAAATGCGGGGTTTATTCTTTCTTTAAATATGCTGTTTCAAAACTATTACTCTTAAATGCAATTACTGCATCAACCGTAGCTGGAGTTGCCGTAGCAATAGTTCCGCCATTTTGTAAAACAGTAGCTGTTGTATTTGC
>JAEEGL014005409.1_pt1 | contig 15834 bp, 28 predicted proteins | sample 9134231 | NCBI WGS metagenome assembly JAEEGL01 (sample SAMN16246548, study PRJNA631951) | gut metagenome | biome: gut microbiome; feature: rumen; material: fiber-attached | host: Bos | place: Iran: Karaj | collected 2018-10
ATAATAAAATTACGAATTAAATCTTTACCAGTAGATAATTTCTTATCCATATTATCATACATATCTTTACGCTTATTATAAATAGATAATGCAACATTAAACCATTGCGTTTTTACAAATGGTTCATCTCTGTTAAAATTAACAAGTCCAAATTCCATCCAAATAGTTTGTAAATTATCTTCATCTTGATATTGCATTATTAGTTCATATGATTCAGTATCTGAATTCCAGGACACATTATCATAATAATATTGTTCATATGAGAGTTTCAAGATATTCTCTTCCTTCTTTGATTAATATTGGCATAGAATAATTAGTTACCCATTGTCCATCTTCTCTATTACAACAAGTTCCTCTTTGCTTAAAAATAGGTATACTATCCCAAGTAGCATCTGCCTTAATTAACATTTCTTTAATTTCTTCGCATGATTTATACATAAGCTCTTTATGCGAAAATAATGCTTGCCCGCATGCTTGCACTGAATTGCGCATAGCATCTAATTGGCGCCAGTATATTAAATTAGTTACTTCTTCTTTTGGAATATTAAAACATCTTGCATCAAAAATAGTTGGCATTTGTGTGCAAGCTTCAAGAGCTAATGAATATTTAGTATTAGGTGAATTACTAATATAGCGTTTTGCATTTTCATTAAAAAATTTACTAAAATAAAAAGATGCCATACTTGCAGAAACTGAACAAAGTTTTTGAACTTCATAATCAAACCAAGCAGCAGTATTTAATTGTTCATAATCTTTAAGAATAAAAGTAATTTCATCTGATTGAGTATATCCAAAAATACAATTCTAAATATTAGCGCACATTTCTTCCATTGTTTGAATCATTGTATTAATAAAGATATTATCAAATGGTTTAATTAAATTTTTAGTAAAAGTATGAAATGCTTTTCCATCTACTCTAATTATTACTGGTGTTCTAGTCATAAGAGTAGTTTTTGAAACAGTTTCATATTTTTTCATTCGCTACCCTAAACTATCTTTTTCATACTACTTTGACATAATAAGGGACCTCCTTATATTTATTTCTATATATATTATAACATATAATTTTAAAAAAATCAAAAAAAAATATGGAACACTTTTTATTGTGTTCCATATTTTTTATAGTATCCTTGGGCTAATGATGCAATTGTTTCTGAACCAAATTCACCAGTTCCATCATATAAATGCCCAATTTTTCTGCCAATTGTTAATATATTTGTTTCATTTTGTAATTGTTCCCATAATTTTGGAGTTTGATGTTCTATACTCCAAACAGTAAATGCACATTGCATTTCAGCGTCTCCAATTGAAGTGCCCCATTCTTGTGCAAAATCATATAATTTATCTAAATATCTTTCAGACATCCATTGTCCAAGCCCATATCCTCCAAAATGTGTATGAACTTGTTTTATAAAATATTCTTTTGAAGAACCATCTGCTAATCCTTCATCTACTTTTATTGTAAATTCTAAACTAGTGTCACATTTTTGCTACTTATCTCTTGTGCCCCAGCCTGCTATAGCATCTGAGCGCATACTACTTTCTCTATAAAAATAACCCATTATACCAGCTATGATTTTTTCATTATCTACATATTTAGATAATGTCTCCCATAAAAAATCATTTGAAGCTTCTTTTTTATACTGTGTAATGACAAATTCTTTACATTCAATTTTTGCACATTGCTATTCAGTTTTTGTATTTTCTTCAAACGTATTATCTCCATAGCTACATATTTGGCAGAATAGAATACTTATAATTATAATCGCTATTACGCAGAAGAAAATTCGTGTAAATCGTTTCATATAATTACAGACCTCCTATCTATAAAATATATAAAAATTGAAATAAAAATGTTAATAATTTTTGTCCTATTGGGTAATAATTATTAATTGACGATGTTTGTTTTTTATTATATAATAGAATTAATTCTTTTAAGAGAGAAAGGAGATATATTTATGCCAGATTTAAATAATTTTCAATCAGCAGATCATATTTTAGTACGTTATGCTGATACTGGTACATATAATGTTTATTTTACAAAATTAGAATAGAGTGATTTAAATAATATCGTTGGTTATGTTACAGATAAAGTTACAATAGATTATACTACTGATAAATTAACTCATAAACCTACTTTTAGTGATATTGCTTTTACTGGTGATATTAATGATTTAACTGATAAAAATATTGGAGCTTTAAATACAGCTTTTAGCGATGAATAGGTTATAGAATTATCAGACAGGTTAAATCTTAATGATTTAAAAGTCACTTTACCTGAAGTTCCACGTATTCCTTAGGATGAAGTTATGCATAATAAATTTTATAAAGAAAATCCTATTACTCATGAAATTACTAGTGAAATAAAAGATTTTAATCCAATTGCTGTAAATGGAGTAACTTATAGTGATATAATAAATGCTCCTAGTATTGCAGCTGGGACATATGCAAATCAATAGGGACAATCAGCAACTGCACATGATTTTCATAAAGTGGCTTTTAGTGGTGAATATAGTGATTTATAGCATTTACCAGATATTGATGGAAGATTTGCTAATGTTCCTACTATTCCATCTAATTAGATGATTCGTAGTTTATTTTTTAATGAGATTGATACAGGTGAAGTTGATGAAAATGAAGATCCAATTTATGAATAGGTTATAAAAAATTTTGATCCAATTGCAGTAAATGGTATTACATATACTACATTATCAGGTGCTCCTAGTATTGAAGCAGGAACTTATGCAAATGAAGAAGGAGAAGATCCTATTGATCATGATTTTCATAAAGTAGCTTTTAGTGGTGAATATAGCGATTTAGAAAACTTACCAGATTTAAATAACTTAGCTATTAATTATGATAATATTATTGGTGCACCAGCTTTACCAGAAAGAGCTTATTAGACATATAATCCTTATTCATAGGAATGGAGTAATTTAACAGATGGTGAAGTAGCTCCTTTCAATAAAATTGCTTTTGGGGATTTAAGTGAACTGACAGCTAGCACTTTTACTAATAATTACATTGTTGATATGACTAATATTAGTAATAATCTTACTTTATTACATACATTGGGAGAAGAAAGTAATTTATCTGGATGGTTTGATTATAGTCCTTGGGGTGGAAATGATAGTATAATTTATAGTAATTTTTCAAATATGTATTTCTTTTTTGTTAATTTTAATAAAACTGTTATATTTAAAACTATTAATAGAAATTATATTTTAGAAAGCGCATATAAAACCCCTATACCAAATTATAATGATGCTAGTCATTTCTTTTATACTTTTATTTTAACTCCATATTATGCAGATAATTTTTTAACTTTATTAAATACATATAATACTAATACCAATAGTAATTCAGATAGCATTTTAGCAAATTTATCAATAGGAAATAGTATAGAAAAAAAATTAGTTATTGTCCTTGATAATCCGCACTCAAAACTCTATTGGAAAACAGTTACAAATCCAACAACTTAATGATATAAAAAAAATAGGGATAGGTTTAATACCTATCCCTATTTTTTATTTTTCTAAAAACTTTATTAGTAATATAAATTATTTCATGTCCATAGGTTGAAATAATATCTGCTAATAATTCTTCTTGATCAAGTGTTAATTCTACATTATAACTAAACATAGCTGCATGAGTTAATTCATGACATAATACTTTTCTAAACTTGAAATCAGATAACCCATCAGCTATATATATAGTCATTGTGTTATTATCACAACAACCAAGAGTAAAGTTTCCAGAAGATGTAAGTAATAATGGAAAAGTAGATGGCACTATTTGTAAATGCCATAACTACTTATTAATTAAAAAATCCATTATTTTGTATTTACTTTACTAGCTAATTGCTATAATTTATTAGAAAGAACTTGTTTTTCTTCAGGTGAAGAATCTCTAATCATATCAGTTAAATCATCACCTAAATCTTTAATATAATGTTCAAGTTCTTTCATAGCTTGCTAATCAGTAGCTTGGTTTTGTTTACTTTCCATATACATACGGCGACTATTGTATGTGCGGTCTGCACTATTATATAATCTAGCATCACGCCATTTTTCATCGCGCATCATATAAGGGGCATACTCCATATAAGGAGTATAATGGTGAGGTCCATCAGAAGGTTCCATATAGTAATTGATATTATTATAAGATTGAGAACTTTCTTTTTCTTTCTTACTTTCTTCCATCGCTTCAATGATAGAACAATAGTACATAGCTTCTTCTAAATCTTTAATCATATCAATTACTTCTCCTAATTCTTTTGCGTTAGCTTTTTTTACATCACTTAATTCATTCTATACTAAGCTAACAAGGGTACATTTAATATTTTTTAATTTTTCCATTTTACGCCACCCTTTCTACAGTCATACTAACATTCTAAGCATCTATGGAAGTAGTACCAATATTTGCTAATGTTATTTGAGTGCAGCATCCAGCAGGTACGTCTATTAAAGTAGAAGCAGAAACGCTATTAAATTCTTCTGCGGCAGCAGGAGTACTCATAGTTCTAGAACTAGCTACTCCCTCACCATTGATACGAATTGCTATTTCAACTGGGGCAACTGTTTCTCCTGTTGAAATAGCTACATTAGCATGATAAGCAACTCTAAATCTAGCTCTTAATTGAGGGCCAATGCCTCTTAAAGTAACTAATCCAGAGCCTGCGCGCCAAATAATACTAGGATTATTTGAAGAAAGTGCAGTTTGAAATAATATAGAACTATTTACTTCAACAGTCTGAAGTTCATTTGCAATAACTTCCATTCTTATTTTCTCCTTTCAATAATTATGCTACGATATTACCAGCGCCATAAAAACTATTCCAACTACCATAATAATTACCAGTATATGGGTTGGCCACAATATAGGCTGGATTTGCGGCAGGTTTTAATTGAGATAAGAGATAAGCATTTTGTTCGCTTTGGGAGATTTGTCCTTTAAGGGCCTGGTTTTCAGTAGTGAGAGCTGTAATGCGATCTTGAACTAAGAAGTCAAGAATTTGACGAGTGTTATTATTGGCATTATCAATAATATCACGAGCAGCAGTTGATACAGCATTTCTATCAGCGCAAGCTTCTGTTGCGAGGTTATAATTGAGTTGTGCAAAATTACTAGATACATTAGCATCAGTCTAACTATTAGCTAACTGTTGAGCAGCTTGTATATTAGATAACTATTGAGAAAGACCAAAAGTATTCTACATATTTGCAATTGTATCGGCATTAATAGCTTGTGTGATGCTATTAGTATTTTGAAGATTCTGCATGCCCATATTGCAAATATCAGATTGAATTGCACTAGTACCAGAAGTAATAACAGAAGTAATATTACCGAAACCAGTTAAGAGGCCGGTATTAAGGTCATAAAATCTGTCAGCATTATTAGACATATTATCAAGACCGTAGATTAATGGAGCTGCGTTGTTTGCGCCATTATTGCCCCAACCTCCATTTCCCCAGCCGCCCCAAGCAAAGAGGAATAAGAGAATTATCCACCAACCAGAGCCACCAAAGAAGCCATCACCGCCATATGCGCCGCCGCCAGTGGCCGCAGCGATATCAGCAAGTGAATATCCATTTTCATTGTTAAACATATGCGTTTAACCTCCTTTAATAAAAATATTTTTACAACCCTAAACTATGTTTAAAGGCAGTAAATTCTTTATCAAAATCTATTCCACGCTATGCACAAATATTGCGAACTATTTTTTCAATATCTGCTGTATTATTAGCTTGGGCTAGACTAAGGAGGTTCTAACTCATAGGATTATTTTGTTGCTATAAGAACTACATCATCATCTATGAAGGGTTCTAGCGCATTTTAGCCATCTACATCATTTGTTGAATTGGATTCATTAGAAAGCCTCCTTATAATTAGAAGGTGTCTGTTTCTATTCTGCTTTTGGAATTGAATTAGCTAATTGCTAGATGACTTGTTCAAATTCTTGTCTGGTAATATAATCTCCAACTACTGGATTATCAGGTGGGAGTGGTTTTAATTCATACATATTTAAACTAGCAATTCCATTCATATCAACAGCTTTTGTGTAAATTCTTTTATTCGCTATATCAGGAAAATAGAATATTGATCCATCAAAATCAATAGATGTTGCTTTTACTTCTTCTAAACTTGAAACGGGATGCCCTTTTAACATAAGAGGAGGAGCAGTTAAATAATTAGGCATTGTAGGTTTATTTGTAGGATAATTATACACTTTATTTACCTTCCTTTCTTTAAAATTTTTTGGTAATTTCTTACCAATTATTATTAAATTTTAAAGCAGAAAGTTTAATGATTTTTGTTTAAAGAAAATGTTAAATTTTTGTTAAATTTTTATTAATAAAAATTTAACAAAAAAAATCTGAAAATTAGCAGAAAATTACTTGAAAATTTTAAAAAAATATTATATAATATATATAGATTTAAAAAGAAATAAAGGAGGTAAAAATAATGCGTAAGCTTCTTATTGATGTTATTGCACTTTTTGTCGATACAGTTGATATGATTAAAGATATGTTGCTTAAAGCCTATAATTATATTGAATAAAAAAAAAAAATAGAGAAATGCGCGATTACCAAAAAAATCCCAGAAAATTGGGACAAAATTGATAATCACGCATTTCCCTATAAAAATTTCTAAACGATTTTTTATTTTGGAACTGGGTATATGCGGCGCTGAATGGGGCAACAAGCTATAAGCCTGAAGATTAAAAATATCTTCAGGCTTATATTTTTATTTTATGCAAGCATAGCGTTCGCTATCAAGCTTATCCATCATAAGATCATATGCGGTCTTACCTTTCATGATTTGTTCAAAGAGAACTGGACTAAAACCAGATACAAGGCTAACACCATCTTTAATAGTCATTGGAATATTGTTCTGACGAGCCTGAACATTCCAATAGACAAGATTAGGCATCTCATATCCATGCTGGCGCCAACGTTCTGCAATGTTCTCCATTAGAGTATTGGTAGATTTACCATAGTATCCGCGCTGAGAGTCAAACTCCATATCGCTAATAACAATGATACTCTTTGGGAGATCTTCCTGAGTGCAACCATTACGAATTGCAGCCTTGAGAACCATCTCGAAAGCAGCTTCAATATTGGTATTTTCGCAAAGGTTGGTCTTATAGATGCGCTGTACCTTATCGCAGAAATCAACACCCTTAGTCTCGATAAGCTGAGGAGTACGAGAGAAAGAAATGTAGTGACCAGCAAAAGGTCCGCGTGCACGCTCTGCCGCATAAAGTCCGAGGGAAATAGCGACATTGATAGGAGCAGATGCCTCAGTTCCCCACATAGAACCAGAAGTATCAATCATGCAGAGAGCATCAAGAGTGCATCCATTGAAATAATCAGTAAGATTATCCCAATACTTATTGATAGCATTGCGCTCAACGCTATCAGAAATCTCATAATCATTACGGCTGCCCCAATAAGAGTATCCATGATTAGTGAGATTATATGCCTTAGCAACTACCTCATAAGGATAAAGATCTTTGGCATTAACCTTAGTATTATCATCCTTCATAAAGTTCTCATAAGACACAACCTGTTTTTCGCTCTTCATACGCTCAATGTCATGACGAGCAAAGGCATTACGATAAATGAAACCAGCTTTAGAAGGGATTTTATCAAATTCAATTTCATCCCATTTGCCAGCACTCATCAAACGTTCCACAACATTGATACGCTCACGAAGCACAGAAAGAGTTTTGCGATATTGCCGATGATTCATACCAAAAGCAGCACGAGTCTTATTAGCAAGCATGCGAGATTCCTGACTAGAAGTATTTTCGCTTTTTAACCATTTTGCTAAAAGAGAAGGAGTCTTGCACTCAACATCAAGCATAAGCTGTTTCTTCATGAGTTCAAAAGCATCACGCTCTAGTTTAGTACCTACAAAGACATAAAGGTCATCCCAACGCCCAAACTCAGGCACATACTGAAGATTGCGGCGCATAGCCTCAGTATCTTTATTAGCGAGATACTTGCAAACTACACGGAAAAATCTGCGTTCGCCTTGACCTCCGCGGATATCACGAAGATAGAAAAGGCATTTAAGCGCATAAACAGGATCCTCATTATAAGCATCCATAAAAAGGATAATACAATCATTGTCACTACGTGTGCGGTATGCAGCACCCATACCGAAAAGGTCAAGCAGACCAGACATAGAAGTCTTATGAGTCAATGCGCCATTTTCGGTATAAGTATAATTAGTTGCTTCGCGCATACCATGAAGTAAAGTATTCATATATTTATCTCCTTTTTCTCTTGGCTCTTTTACAGAGCTGTAGGTTTTTTATTAATAATTTTTAAATAAAGTAGATGTGATTTGTGTATATCCACCACGCATTGGTTTACCATTATCTATTAGATAGTCTAAAAGATCATCTGATTGAAATTCTTTTTCTAATAAATCAAGATCTTTTGCAGTTGCATATAATCCAGAATATACTAGATATTCAGGACCAACACGCATATATTTTATATGATCATTTGGCATAGTTGTTGCAATCGCTAATTTTTCTTTATTAATATTGGCAAGACCTTGTGATCGTCCATATTGAAACCATTTAGTATTGCCAGTAATAGATCTATTTTGTAATTGTTCTTTATGACTTAATAAATATTCATAGGTTTTAGGGTATTGTTTTAATTCTTCTTCTGTTTTAGGAGGAAAAATACATTGTTTAATTTCACCAGTAGAAGCTTTAATAATTGGTCGTATACATTCAGGTTCTAAATTAGAAAAATCATCTGAAATAAAAATCCTATCGGCAAGAGTGGCTAAACCATTTTGAATAGATTCATAAGATAATCCTATCTTTACTCTTGGTTTATTCCAAGGAATTTCAATTTCTTCTCCTACTGTAGAAAGCATCATTATACAAGTATATGTTGAATAACCTTCAAATTTTTGTTCTGCTGCGAAATCTTCAAAATATCGAAGTAAATGATTATCTTCAATATATTTTCGCATAATTTTACCACTTGCATTTTTAGTGAAACTATTTGGAGAAATATATAATAATTTACCATTTGGTTTTAACATTTTTAATCCATACTCATAAAAAGCATAGTATAAATCATACATACCAAAACAAAAAGAAAAATTTTGAATTTCTTTTTTTATTTCTTCTGTTATATTATGGATACGTACAAATGGTGGATTACCAATTACAACATCAAATTTATTTAACCAATCTATTTGTTTAAAAAATGATCCTATTCTAATATTTTCTTTTGGGAGAAGATTATATACATTTAAACAAATTTCTGAATCAACATCACATGCATATATATGAGAAGATGGAACCCCTCTATCAAGAAGTGCTTGAATAAAAATTCCATTCCCACAGCTATTTTCAAGAAACAAATTATTCTAAATTTCTTCAACACTAAGATTTAATATATCATCAATCATATGATTGACTATTTCAAGAGGGGTCATTACCTATCCTAAAATCTTTATTTTGTCCATGAGCTTCCACCTTTTTAATAAAGTTTAGCAGACCTTCTTCAAGAGTAGGCTCCATATTATCAATTACTTTATCTTTAGAATACTTAGCAGTATAATTATTATAATCAATATCAATATAAAATACACCAAGTTTCAATAAATCCCAATATGCAGGTTTATGATTTATGAAGCCATTATAATTGTTAAAGGACTTATCAGTAGGAGTTTCAAATCCGCGACTTCCATTACTTTTTTTATGATGCACCTGAGTAGGAATGAAAATAATCTGATATACAGGAATATTATTATCCATAAACAGAGAACTTTCACCTTTCATTTGCTCATAATAATTATTAGCATTTTTATTATACTCAGAACGAATCCCTTTAAATAGAATTGCTCCTTTAAGATTATTTTCATTATCAAAAATAGCAATATCAACTTTTTTACTGCCATAAGTGAATATTGCTTCATATTCACTATCAGGAAGTGACTGAGTATGATAATTTGAATTTTTAGTAATAAAATCCGCAATAGCCTTGTGCATGGGAACGAGGATTTTATTACTCCGTGTAGAGTTTGCGACTGTGTCAGCAGTCTTAATCTGTTCGACATAAAGGTTGGTAAACATTTAAAAGTCTCCTTTTTTATATAAAAATTTTTTATTATAATTATTTTATAGCTATTGGTGAGGGTGAGCAGATTCGAACTGCCGACACCCTGCTTAAAAGGCAGGTGCTCTTCCGACTGAGCTACACCCTCAAATAGATAGATTGGGCGTTTTTAATAAGAACGCCCAAAAACTTAAGAAAAAAAGAAAAAAGGTCAATCTTGGCGTGAATGAAGAATGGGACTTCTATTGAGAAAGTTATTTTCTCATTTCGCCAATTGGTGCAGGTAGCCGGACTCGAACCGGCACGGGCATACGCCCAACAGATTTTCTTCACTACTCTATGTTACCATAGCCACATTTTTGTGTTGTAGTCCGGACTATGTCTTCTCCATATCTTACGACTTAGGAGGTTGGTATATAGTCTCTACACATTTATTTTTTAGAATTTTTACCTCTATAAGAATCTGTCAATGCATGACAATTAGGACAAAGTAATACAAAATTTTCTATTGTGTTATTGTGTCTATTTCCATCTTTATGGTGTAATTCTAATGGAATTGGTTGATTTAACCATTGAGTTAATCCACAATTTTCACATTTGTATTCTTTATATTCTTCTTTAAGAAGTTTAAGACGAATTTTATTAGTTTGAACATCTTGACTATTTTTTAAATATTCTATTAAGGTCATACCATAATGTTGTTTTGATATACCTTTACCTGCCTAATTACCTTTATATTCAATATCCATTTTCTTTAAATAATTATTTAAAGTTTCTTGTTTACAAGATAATTGTTTACATATAAAGGCTTTTGACTAATTTTGTTCAATCCACTATAAAATTTCATCTTTACGTTCTAAAATATCAGTTCTCATATATAACATCCTTTCATTATCTTCTATTTTATATAAAAATTAAGATAACAAAATTAGTATACATTGTCCAAAATTTCTTAGAACGTATTCCAAAAAAAACTTAGCTCGGCGTTGTCTCATTAAGATTTTCACCGAATTAGCCAACATTCACTTAGGAAGTTTCCTATCCTAGTGCTCCACGGATTTCTCCGAAGTCTGTGGTGTCTACCTATTCCACCATACCTGCATATTTAATAAATTATTGATTTTCCTCAAATTCTTCTTTTGAACAATAATCCCAACCGCAATAACTTAAAGCATCTTCATAATAAATTTCACGTTCACCTTCATCTTCCCAATCCATACGACCAGTTAGCATATATTCATAAGATTCAGCATTTTGATAGGCAATATCATTTGAATATGCTTCAATTTCTTCTTCTGTAATATTATCTTCAAAAGAAATATATTCTTCATAATCACATCCGCAATAACCATTGCCACCATAAAAACGTACATACTTCATAATTAAAACTCCTTTAATAGAAGGGGAGGCGCTTAGGTCCGCCAGCCGCACATCCGTTTATACACTTATTTGCTATCGTGTGTAATGGCAGGGGATCAGGGTACCGCCCCCTGTTCTGCGGTTTTAGAGACCGCCGTGTTGACTTCTGCACCAATCCCCAATATAGAAGAGAGATTTTTTATTTTCTCTCTTAATTTCTATATATATTATATAATATTTTTTTTAAAAAATCAAATTATTTGTTTGTAATCTCTTTTATAAGTGCATCACAAGCCTGGGCTGCTTCATTCATAGCAATAAATGAATCACTCATATATTCTTTCATATTGTCAAGATATTTAAGTGCTTCATCTCTTTTATTAAGAGCCTCAATATATTTTTCTTGTGATCTAGCATAACGTTTTGCCGCAATTTTTTCATTACAACGGGCAGCCGCAAGTCGTTTTCCAATTTCTTTATTAAATTGATCTTCTGGATGACAAATAGCTACTCCTCTTACTGTGCGACCAGCATAAGTAGAAATAGCAATAATTTTATTACCTGCTTCATAAAAACGATATTTTTCCAACGGGAAATTTTTCATAGCATCAATTCCTTTATATTATTTTATTTAAAAAAAGTATTTAACTTTTTTTCTATATATATTATATAATATTTTTTTTAAAAAATCAAGTAAATGGTCAAATTAAAATAATAGAATATAATATTTTTTCATATATTATATAAAATATTTTTTAAATAAAAAGAAAGGAGAACTTAAATGGCTAGTAATATGACTTTTAAGGCCAATCTTATCCCTAATAGTAATTTAGGATTTGAATTAGGATCTCTTACTAAAAAATGGAAAATTAATGGAGTTGAAAATCCATAGTTAGAAAATGATAATACTGAATATACTTTTGTAAGTGGAACAAATTCATTTACAGTTACTCCAACAGGCGGTTCAGAACAAACGGTTACAGTCACTCCATCTATTACTGATAACATCACTGGTAGTGGTACTAGTGGTAAATTAGTATAGTTTAATGGTACTAATACTATTACTGATGGTCCTGCTATTGGTAGTGATACTACTACATATCTCCGTAATGATGGTAATTGGACTACGCCTGTTGGCACATATGAATTACCAACAGCTTCATCAGAAGTCAAAGGTGGAATAAAAATTGGTTCTGGTTTAAGTATGACATCAGAAACTATGGCAGTTGATTGGACAGATGCACCTGTTACTTCTGTTGCTGGAAAAACTGGAGATGTTTCTTTAGATAGTATTACAATAGGTAGTAAAACTTATGATGGTTCTACGGCTGTAACTGTTGAAATTGCTGATTTAGGTTTAGCATCTACAACTCAATTTCTTGGTATTACTGATACTACTTTAACGAATGGAGCTACTACTTCTCCTATTAATATTGTAATAGGCCCAATAACAGGATCAATATCTGCTTTTACCAATGGCGATATTGTAATGTCATAGTCAACAGGAGAAGAATTTATTTGGACAGGCGATAAATGGAATTTAATGGGATTAGCATCAAGCTGGGCACTAGCAAATCATATCCATGGAAATATTTTAAATAATGGTAGTATTACATCTGATACTGCGAAGGCCAGTGGATAGCATTTAGTAATGACAGGTTCAACAGGAGATATTATTAGATCTAATATTACATTAGGTAGTACTACTACAACTTATTTAGCTAATGATGGCACATGGAGAGCTGCACAAGCTGGAAGTTTAAATGTAACTGAAACTACTCCAACAGCAGCAACTAGTTATTATCCAATCTATACCGCAGGAAAAAGTGGTGTATTAATTCCAAGAGCAAGCAATAGATTAAGATTATATGAAGGAATATCAAATTCTGTTATTTATTCTTATATTAATATTGGTGATAATACTCATCGCGGTGGAATAACTATGCATTAGGGGAATGGTTTTTATACTAATTTAATTACATCTAGTACTTTATCAGCAAATCGAAATATTTATTTTCCAAATAATGGTGGTACTGTTGCTTTAACTGGAGATATTGCAACTGCGGTTAGTGCTTATGTCAAAAAATCTGGCGATACCATGACAGGTAAATTATATATTAATGCTAGTAGTAGTGATGTTAGTTTAACAACAGATGGAATAATAACTATTGGCGATTTAGCAGGTGAAAATATAAGTATTGATGCTAATGAAATAATGGCTCGTAACAATGGAGCTACTAGGTAGTTATTGTTAAATTGGGAAGGTGGAGGAATAGGTACTAAAGGTAATTCAACATTCTATGGTAATCTTGCTTTATCTTCAACTAATAATCCTACTTTAAGTTTAACTAATTCTGATATGGATACCCATGCGTCTTCTTTAGCTGCAGCAGAATATAGTAGTATATATTTTTATGATAAGAATAGTTCAAATAATTTAGCTGCTTTTGTTCAATGTGGTTAGGCAACTGCTGGAAATACATATATACAAATAGCTGCCAGGCGTAGAGATACAGCAAATTCAGCTAATATTACGAATCATATTACGTTATATGCCAAAACAGATGGAACAATGGGTGTTGGAGTAGCTGATCCTGCCGGATGGCGTTCAGCAATTGGAGCCGCGGCATCAAGTCATGGTACCCATGTAAGTTTTGCTTCTTCCGGTACTCCCGCTGCATTAGGTACTGCTTCACATGGTTCAGCATCAACAGTAGCTCGTAGTGATCATGTTCATGCTAAACCTTCTTTAAGTGATTTAGGGGCTGCGGCAAGTTCACATACTCATAGTTATTTACCATTATCTGGTGGAACTATGACAGGTACTATTGCTTTTAATGATTCTGATGCAAAAGTATAGAGAATAGGAAGATCTAAATCTTGGGTAGCAGGTAGAGATGGCGCATTAGTAAGAATAACTAGTGCAAATGCTTATTCACCAGGAGTATCTATAAAAACAACGAATGGTACTTGGGAGATAGGACATTATAATGCAGCTAATTTTCATAATGCATTACTATTTACATATATTACTGATACCAATTATAATTCTGCTTCTAATACAGTAACTAGATAGTATAAATTTCAAGAAAATGGAACAATAGTAGGTAATATAGATACTGCAAATAAATGGGCAACTGCAAGAACATTAACAATTGGAAGTACTGGTAAATCAGTGGATGGTTCTGGGAATGTATCTTGGTCTTTATCAGAAATTGGGGCAGCTGCAAGTTCACATACTCATAGTTATGCTGCTAGTAATCATAATCATGATAGTACTTATGTAAATGTATCTGGTGATACAATGACAGGTAACTTAACCGTATCAAAAGCTAGTGCCTTAGTTAGATGTAAAGATACTACAACAACCTGTTAGTTAGATTTACAAGCAGGTAATAATGGCAATCATGGAATATAGAGTAATGGATATTGGAATGGTTCTGCTTTTACTTCTAGTTCAAAATGGATTATTTATAGAAATACTGCTGGTAATGCAAATACTGGATTAAAATTATATGGTGCAGTTTGGAATGATTATGCTGAATGTAGAAATGTTCCAGAGGCTTAGATTGAGAATCCAATTCTTAAACCAGGTATGTGTGTAAAAGAAGTTGGAGATGGTATTATGATAGGTACAGAACAACGTCTTGAAAGAGGATGTAAAATTATATCTGATACTTTTGGATTTAATCTTGGTGAAATTGGAGATTGTAAGACTCCAATTGCTGTTGCAGGAAGAGTATTAGCTTATTTATATGAAGATAAAGAAAAAGCTAAACAATATATAGGATGGCCTGTATGCAGTGGGCCTAATGGAACAGTTAGCATAATGACAGAAGAAGAAGAAGAAAAATATCCATCAAGAATAATAGGAACTATTTCTGAAATTCCTAATTATGAGATATGGCATTGTGGTGATTAGGGAGAAGAAGAAGTTAAAGTTGATGGAAGAATTTGGATATATGTAAAATAATTAAAAGTGGTTATCAATTTAAAAAATTGATAACCACTTTTTTGTTTTTTTATACAAAAATACTTTATAAACACCTTACTTATTAAGCTCTGCTTTCGCTACTTAAACTGCTACTCATTATGTAGTCTCCCACCAACCATCAGGTGTCCATAAAGCATTTCGATTACTAATTCATTATTCGATACTCGATTGGAGCAAGTCAGTCAATAACAAATTTTCATCAAGATATTAGTAATAAATTAAAATAATAACCTATCCAATATAACAGCTCTCTCGCTACTGTGCGCGCTTATACTTGTATCTGCTCGTATAAGAACTACCGCCAGTACTCTATTTTCCCTACGGCAAACAGTTTATATACCCCAACTTTTACATAGGCACCGCTGCTTAAAGTAATAATAGATA
>JAEEGL012143972.1_pt1 | contig 15833 bp, 14 predicted proteins | sample 9134231 | NCBI WGS metagenome assembly JAEEGL01 (sample SAMN16246548, study PRJNA631951) | gut metagenome | biome: gut microbiome; feature: rumen; material: fiber-attached | host: Bos | place: Iran: Karaj | collected 2018-10
ATGCTCGGAAGATTAAGATATTTTGAAAGGAATAAATAAAAAAAACCTATTACAAAAGTAATAGGTTTATTTTTATATGGTGCCTCAGGCGGGACTCGAACCCGCACAGTATTGCTACCACTGGATTTTGAGTCCAGCGCGTCTACCAATTCCGCCACTGAGGCAGGTACAAGAGAATTATACCATAAAAAAAGGGATTTACAAATAAATTAATTTATAAATCCGTTTGTTTTTAATAGTTCTTCTATAAGAGATCTTTGTAATGAACCAGTTCTTCTATCTACTACCTCATTTTGATTTAGTATGATAGTTGTTGGTACACCATCTACTTTTCCAACAATCTTTGTCATTTCGGCTTTTTCAGATTCTGTTAAAGCCCACATGTCAACTTCATAAGCCATTAAGTTATGTTCAGCTAGAACCTCTTCTAAAATTGGTTTGTAGTTATGGCAGTGAGGACATGTTGTTCCAGTTAAAATCAAAATGATTGGATAGTTACTAATTGTATAAATGTTCATTGGTTTTATTGGTTTAATATGATCATATTCTTGTGGTAACTCTTCTGGTAAACCAGGATCTGGTTCTGGTTCTATAATTGTTGGTTCTTCTTCTTTTTCTTTTTGATTTTTATCTTTAAATCCTTCTTCAAATTCATATATTCTTGTTGGTTCATTTACTGGTACATTAATTGGATGTGGCATATAGAACATAAAGCCTAAAAATAAAAGTATAATTGTAATTAATATCATAATATCACCTATTCTATTATATTTATGTCAAATAGTTTTAAAAGGTCCATTGCTTGAAGTGTATTTACTTCTATTCCTCTTAAACTCTTTTGATCAACTCTAATATCTGAAATATTACATTTACTAAAATTTATTTTATGTAATGATGTTTCTGTTATTTCGGCTTTTTGATAATTTGTGTTATCAGTATTAAATTTTTGAAATGTAATATTAAATAAACTAGCTTCAGATAAATCCGAATCATTTATTGTTAATTGTTTTGTTTTTAAATCTGCTAGATTTAAATAACGACATCTACTATTTTTAATAATAACATCATTTAGATGAGAAGTAATTATGTTAGCTCCAATCATCTTTGAATTACTAATTGTTACTTTTTTAAAACCACAATCAATAAATTTTGTGTTTGATAAATCACATTTTTCAAATGTAACATTTTCAAAGAAAACATTATTGAATTCTGATTCTATTATCTCAACATTAGTAAAAACAATATCTTGAATTGTTTTATTTTTTATTTTTTGATTATCTATATGGAGATCATTTATTTTTTCATCATAGATGTTTTCTTCATCTTCTAATAATAAACCTCTAAGACTCATCGTTTGATTGCTCCTTATAAATTGATTTGAATAAATCTTGATCTTCTTCTGTTACTTTTTTCTCTTCTACTTTTGGTAAATCATTAATAGATGATAAACCAAAGTAATCTAAGAATTCACTTGTTGTTGCATAGAGATTAGGACGACCTGGCATGGTACTTTTACCAGCTTCTTTAATTAATCCTTTAGCAACTAATCTTCTAATAATATGAGTACAACCGACACCACGCATTTCATCTATTTCAACTCTTGTTATTGGTTGATTATAAGCGATGATTGCTAAGGTTTCTAGTGCTGCGCTAGATAGTGTGTTGTTCTCAGGATTTTCAATTAATTTTTGATAATAATTCTTATGCTCTTTTTTAGTAGTTAGTTTAAAGGCATCTCCTAAGTAACTAATACGAATACCATGATTATCACTTTCATATACTTTTCGTAATTCCATTAATAATCTTTTGGCTTCGTCTTCTTTAATGGACATAATGTCACATATTTGATTTAGAGTAACACCTTCATCACCTACTACGAAAAGAATTCCTTCCAAAACTCCTAGTAGATTCATGTTATTTCACGCTTTCTATCATAATTGGACTAAAGTTGTCTTCTTGAGAAAGAGTTACTTCTTTATTCTTTGTCATTTCTAAAATAGAAAGAAATGTCACAACAACATTTTCTTTATTAAATGAATCGAATAATTCAAAGAATTCAACTTTTTTCTTTTTATGTAAAATGTTTCTAATATTCTTTATTTTATCTTCGATACTTATTTCTTTTTTAGTAATCTTTGCTTTTAATGGCTTTTCTAATTGTTTTCTTTCAAGATATTTACTATAAGCAGACATTAAATCATCAAGATCAAATTCTCCCTTTGGTAAGTGAGAATCTGGTAGAAATTCTTTTAAACTTTCAGGAAGTTTAGTATAAACTTCGTTTCTTTTTTCTTCTAGTTCTTGAAAGTTTTTAGTTATTTCTTTATATTTTTCATATTCTAATAATTTATTTCTTAAATCTTCTTCTGAATTGATTGAGAATTCATCAGTTTCTTCTGGTTCATCGTCATGACGATTAACTAATAACTTACTTTTTAAATGAATTAATTCTGAAGCCATTACTAAGTATTCACTAGCAATATCAATGTTTTGTTCTTCTTGTTCATGAAGATAATCTAAATATTGTTCGATTATCTTGTGGATACTTATTTCATAGATATCCATCTTAGATTCTTTTACTAGATGTAATAATAAATCTAAGGGACCTTCAAAATCATTTATGCAAAAATTGTAAGTCATTATTAATCATCCTAACTACATGTATAACCGATTCCTTTTGCTTCGTATTTTACAACACTAGCTTTTTCATGATATTTAAAATATTTATATTGTTTTAAAGAAGTTAATGTAGTTGTCGGTACTTGTTCTAGATCAATATTTGTCTTTAAGTCTAGACCACTTTGATTTGTTTCAATTACTACTGAATCAATACCTTCTATTTCTCTTAATCGAGCAGATTCTATGTTAGCTTTTTCTAATTCTTCAGCATAGTTTGAAACAGTATTAGAAACTTTTATGTCTTCATCTATTTTTTCTAATAAGTCTTCTTTAAAGTAATAAACTAATTGATCATTACCATAAACACATGTAAGAGTTTTATACTCTCCTTCTTCTGTTCCTAAAGTAGGAATTGGATAATCATCGATTGTTTTTTCTATTATTTTATAATTATTAGCATCATTGTATTCTTTTTCTGTAATAGCTAAAACGAATTGTGTTGCTGCTTTTGGAGCAATACTATCATATGAATGAATTAGTCTTTCACCTATCTTAACTTCACCAGCATAGAATTCTACATAGTATTTTGTATTAAAATCGAATAGTTTTTCACCATCATTCATCATAGAGAATGCTAATTCATATTTTCCATTATTATTTGATTTAACAAAATTTAAAAATGAGATATCACCTTTTTTAACTGCTTTACTATCAGCAAAACTATGTAACTCAGGGTCTTTTAAAGGTTCTTCTTTTTCTTCTTCCTTCTCTTCTTCTTTAGCTGGTACGGTTCCACCAGTAAAGTAATTATGTTTCTTTTCAAAGACACTTCCATATTTAGCAACTATCTTTGGTAAAAAGAAAGCAAATGCAATAAGAATAACAAAGAAGATTATTACACCAAAAGGATTAGCATCTTTTTCTGCTTTCATCTTATAAACTACTTTTTCTTGTGAATTAAAGTTTTGAGATTGAGCAGCAGCTTTAGCAACTTTTTCTTCTTCACTCATTGGTGCTACTTCACCAATACCTAAAGTAGGTTTAATTCCTTCACCTTCTGCTGGTGTTGCTTCAGTTTTTTGAGCAGGCATCTCTTCTGGAGCAGGTGTTTCAGTATTTACTGGTGTTTCAGGTGCAGCAGGAGCTGCAGGTTGTGCATCAGCAACTGGAGTTTGTTCTTCAGTTTTAACTTCTGCTTCAGTTATCTTTTTTTCTTCTTCTGTATTCATAAGATATCCCTTCATTCTTCTATATAATTATAACAAAATATGTACTATTTTTAAATAATAAATATTTTTAGGGAATAATTAGTATTATAAAAAGCAGTCATTTAAGACTGCTTTTATTAACTAAAATCTATTTGGTAAGGATTATCTTTTGTTCCTTTACCTGTTACGGAAACAGTTGAATCAATATTGATTACTGGTCTTATACCACGAACAGAATTTGTTTCAGTAGTTAATAAAGCACCATTTTCATTTACGAAATATACATATGCATGATAGTTATAATATTCAACTGGTGTCATAGTATAGAATGATTCACCTGTATATAAGAAATATGATGGATTAGCTATATCTTTTAAGCCACCAGCAAAGATTACTTCATCTGCTGATAATAAGCCTATTTTTTGGTTATATGTACTACCAAAGTCATTGTTTGTTACTGGACAAATGAAACTTGGATTAACGTCATTAACACGAGATACACCACCAAAATATGTATGATAGTTAGCATATGAAGATGATGTGTCATTACAGAAAGTATCTATTGCTACATAAGGATCTAATTCATATATAGAGATATTGTTATAATACCAACTCTCTAAATAATTCATAACATCATTGTTGATAGTTTGATTGTTATAAACATATTTTAAACCAGTATAATCAATAGCATTAGTAAATCTACTATAGTTACCATAATCGATATTGTGATCTAGAACTACTCTAATAGTTCTATCACTATTGATTCTAGTAATACGCCACATGTTACCAGCGAAATAGAAATAGTTATTATTTGGATTACCTCTAAAGTAATAAACATTTCCTTTTTCATCCGCTGACATTATTAAACCTTGGTCATCTGTAGCTATCTTTTTTAAATCTGGTTGGAATTCTGGATCCACTTTATTCTCTGCTAAAATAGTTTCACTAAATGTTGGTTTAATTGATGATTCTGTATCAATCAATTCAAAACGAGCACTAAAGAATTTTGTTGAATCTAAGTTAGGTGCTTTTCTTTCATTAAACCAGAATTTAATATTAGTTCTAACTGTTTCACCAGGTTCAACCTTAACTAAACCAATTAATTTACTATCTACAACATCTTTATCTGTAGATTTAGTACTTGTTAAATCTTTATATAGAATAATATCTTGTTCAATATTACCTGTTGCTAAGATAGTTAAACCATCAATATCAATAGTATTATCTTTTGTTATATTAAGTCTTAATTGTAATTCTTTTGGTTCTTTACAGATGTTTGTAACTGTTAAAGTGATAGGACTAGATTCTTTACCCTCTTCATTTACGACTGGTTTGACATTATGTCTTTCAATAGTTCCTTCACTATTTGAATAATATATTTTAAAACAATTTAATGTAGTTGATTCTTTTTCTTCATGTTTAGTAGCTACCCATAAACCGTAACCTACTGAAATGCCAACTCCTAAGAATAGTAACAAGCCGATTAGGCATAAAGATATTATATATTTTTTCTTCACTATCATCGTCTCCTTACTTTATCTTATATATCAAATATAATATATGTTTTTTGGCAAGTCAACGATTCGTAAACAAATCTTTTGAAAATGTAGTTTTTGTTTTATTTTTTGACAATGTTTATTACATTGTATTTACTATTTTTAATGTAAACAAAAATAGAGATTTCTCTCTATTTTAAACATCAATTCCTAATAATTGAAGATCTTTGAGAATGTACTTAACGGTATCAGAAATAAACTTTTCAATATCAGTGCAATCAAAGGCGAAAGATTTTTCTTCACGTGATTCTTCAATTATAATTCCCATCTTTTCTATTAATAGATTTAATTTATCCACAGGTATTTCTGTTATCTTACTTTCTGGTAATTCAAAGGGATTAGAGAATAAATCTAATGGTAAATCATATTTATCTATTAATGTAATATTTAGGTTTGTATAGTCATTATAAATTATATTTTTTAGGGCATTAGCTGTTAATCTTTTTTTACCAGTTTCTTGTGTATACTTAGAAACATATTGATAGATATAATCTCTAAACCAATATTTATCTGTTAGTAAATGAACGAAGTAACCCATTTCAAATGGTTTATATAATTCATTACGATATTTAGCTAAGAATTTATCAATTTGAGGTATATCATCTTCGTTAGCTGGATTTAAGAAATGAGATATCTCTTTAGTTTCACCTAAATGTTTTGAAATATCAGGTGCAATTGAACCTAGAAATAACATTTTTTCATCCATGTTTAAATACTTATTTAATTCTTTTGCAACGCATAAATGTATTATTGCTGATGCCATACTAATCACCTATTTTCGATTATAACATATTATTCATATCTTTTTAAGATTTTCATGATTTCTCTTGTTGAGACGATACGTCCTTCTGATTCTAAATTATCATTTATTATTAAAGCTGGATAGCTTTTTAATTTTAATTTACGAGCTTCCTCTCTATCGCAGATCAATAAAGTATTAACATCTCTATTGATACCAAGAGCAGCTTTTATTACTCTATTTTCTAATGTTTTAGCATTTGTATTATTTTCATCAATTATTTTAATATTCATTATGCAAATCCTTTCTGTTAAATATTAAATTGATTAGACATCTCCTTTGGAAGATGTGCTTCCATATACGAACTAACTGCTATGTTAGATTTTGCTTTTTTATCTCTTTTTTGAAGTATATTAGAAATATATATTATTGATTTTTTAAATTCTTCAGTAAGTATTGTTATATGTTCATCATTATTAAAGTAATAATCTAAAGTATCTATGATATTTGGTAAATATTTATTAATAGTATCCTTAATATTACCAAATGGATGAGAGCCCATTTTCATAAGTACAGCTGATTCTAAGTTACTTACGTAGCCGATTTCTTTTTCATCTAAAGTTATTATTGTTTGAATTATCTCTTTATCTTCTGGAGTTAATTCTTTTAAGTTAATTATTAATTTAGCTAAAGTTCTATAATAAGCTACTTCACAGACACTATTGAAATAATCATTATATGTTTGTAAGCAACTCATTGATTTAGGATGAACAAATCCTGCATGCGAGATACCATAATATGATTCATTGATTCTAGCACAAGCGCAGATTGGTGAACCAAAAGCTGCTACTGTTTCTGGATAGACTTCTTTTATTTCATCTAAGATAGCTATCTTATCATCAATGTCTTTAGTATCAGCATAAAGAACCGTACGATCTTTAGCAATGTTACCTTCCCAAGTACCCCATAAACCTTTCATATCGTATGAGATACCTTTTTCAACACATTTATTTATATAGTAATTTAAGAAATCATAGACATCACTACGAGCTGGTGAATTTAAGTAAATACGCATTGTATATCTTCTGTCACTGTTTGGTGTAGTGAATAGATTTAAAGTACCCTCTTCACCAATATGTTCAGCAGTATAATCAACTGTTTTTAAAGCAGCACTTATAAATGTATATAATTCATGAGATATATTTAATTCATTACATACAGCATCTTCATCGTCTAGAGTTAAGAAATCAAAAATATCTTGTTCATTAAGTTCAGATAATCTGATTAAATCCTCATCACCAATTAATTTAGCAAAGTATGGATTTATATCTTCTGCTGCATAGTTATTCATTTTATCAATAAAGATTGAGAATAAATGAATCATTAATTCAGCTTGTTTTTGATTTTTTACTGCATCATTATACTCTTCTGAATCTTCAGGTCTTTCTTCACCTGGTAAAGATATTTCTCTTACTTCAAAAGAACCATTATTATATCTTTGGAATAGTAATGATTTTAAGAAGACTTCATCATCTAATGGATCTGATAAAGAAGATATCAAGAATGAAGATTCCACTTCAGTTTCCATTATTTCGTTTATAGCATTTATACCATCATCACTTTTTTTACGGGCCTTATCCGCTAGGTCACCCATTAGTTTTTGACTAGGTCGCCTACTAACATAACCTTCTAATTCTTTTTTAAGATCTATACTATGTACTTCTGCTAGTAAACGCATTAATAGTAAGTATGATTTTTTCTCTTCATCACTCATATTATCTTTCTCAGCAATATATCTTTGTAATAAGTTATAGAATGATGTGAAATCAATATCTGTATCATATTTTAAAGCAAATTCTTTTAATTTATGAACATAGCTACGGGCTTTCTTTTGATATTCTGGAAATTTGTCTTTTGCTTGTTCTTTTATCTCTTCTAATAATTTTTCATCACGTTCATCATCAATAAGATATAAGCAATATTTTCTAATTAGATCATCCATATTATCACCCTACTTTAAGTATAGCAAAAAAGATGGTTTATTTTAAACCATCTTTGACAAATTTTTCCACCTTGTTGACAACTTCTTGGATATCAACATTTATGTTTTCACTAGAAGTTCTTTCACGCCATTCAACTTTATTTTCACTAATTAGTTTACCTACTGTTATACGTAAAGGTATACCAATTAATTCCATATCTTTAAATTTAACACCTGGTCTTTCATCACGATCATCGTAGATTACTTCAATACCTTTATTTGTTAATTCTTCATATAGTTTTTCAGCCACTTTTGTTTGTTCTTCGTTTTTCATATCGATTTGAACAAGAGCAACATGATATGGTGCAATATTCATTGGTAAAATCATACCATTTTCATCATGATTTTGTTCAATGATTGATGCTAAAACACGACCTGGTCCAATACCATAGCAACCCATTGTAGGAACTTGGGCATTACCATTTTCATCTAGATATGTTAAACCTAAGTCTTCTGCATAGTGTTTTCCTAGTTTGAATGTATTACCTATTTCAATACCTTTTTTGAAGTATAGTTTACCGCCACATACTGGGCAAATATCTCCTTCTACTACTGATGCTATTTTACCTACTTTAGTATAGTTAAGGTCTTTAACATTACAATTTATATAATGGTATCCTTCTTTATTAGCACCAACACAGAAGTTCTTCATGCTAAGGATTTCTTCATCAACGATAATATCGCAACCTTCTAGACCAACTGGACCAGTGAAACCTGGTACAGCATTAGAAGTAGCAATCTCTTCATCGTTAGCAAAACCAATTTCTTTTCCACCTAATAGTTTTAGAACTTTATCTTCATTTAGGTCTCTATCTCCTCTTACAAAGCAGATAGTTAGTTTACCATCAACAACCATTAGTAAAGCTTTAACACTATTTTTAACATCTATCTTTAAGAAATTACATACATCTTCAATAGTTTTGCAATGTGGTGTTTCGATCATTTCTAGTTCTTTTTCTTTTTCTTTGTTTTCTTCATAACCGAAGTTACTTACTTCGATGTTAGATGAATAATCACAGTGATCACAAAGTACTAATGTGTCTTCTCCTTGATCTGTTACAGCTTGGAATTCTTCTGATAAGTCGCCACCCATAGCTCCAACAGAAGCTTTAACAATTATGTAATTAATACCCATACGATCGAAGATACGTTTATAAGCATTAAACATTTTACCATAAGATACACTTAATGATTCATCATCACGATCGAATGAATAAGCATCTTTCATTATGAATTCTCTAACTCTAATTAAACCAAAACGAGGGCGTGGTTCATCACGGAATTTCTCAGCTTGTTGATATAAAGTGAATGGTAAGTCCTTATAACTTTTTACCATTGCTTTAGCAGCCATAGTAAATAGTTCTTCATGTGTAGGACCTAATACCATATGAGCTCCTTTACGATCACGTAGATTGAACATGTCATCGCCAAAAGCTTCTACTCTTCCACATGTTTCGTAAACTTCAGCTGGGATTAAAGATGGCATCAATAATTCTTGAGCACCCGCTTTATCCATTTCTTCCTTAATTATTTTTTGAACTTTTTCATATGTACGAAGACCTAGTGGTAAGTACATATAAATACCAGCAGCAACTTTTTTAACCATACCAGATCTAACTAGTAAGTTTCCTGATGCGCTATCCTCATCTTTAGCATTTTCTCTTAGTGTGTAGAAATAGCTACTATTAATTTTCATAATAATTCCTCCTTAAAAAACAAAAAAGGATGGTACTAAGGAGTGCAGATGCACGGTACCATCCTCTATTTAACTTATTTACAATAACGGATAATAATCCGAAACTATTTTCATAGTTCTCTCCAGGGTAGGAATATAAATATATTATTGTTTAGTTTCCACTATCCTAAACTCACTATAAACAAGAGATATCTATATTATGTCCCTTTCATCGATTTCGTTATATTATATATATATTATAAAATTTGTCAATATTCTTATTCAGCTGGTGTTTCAGGTGCAGCAGGAGGATTTTCTCCACCATTTTTTTGCATTTGTTCAACAAGTGCAGTTAGTTTAATCTTGAATGCACTTTCCTCATCATCTTGAAGACCAATATGGTCAACTCTAACAATTTGAGAATGATCAAATAGAAGTGCTTGATCAGAACTTAAAGATCCTTCTGGGAATAATACACCAGAGTAATCATACATTTTTGTTGGTTCTTTTGGATCGATTGCACAGAATCCATTAACCATAACTCTTTTAGTTCCGTTTTGTAGTAATACTACACTTCCTACTGGCAAATATTTTTCGTTCATATTCATTTCTCCTTTACTCTTTAACATATTAATTATATAAAATATTTACTTTTTTGTCTATAATCTTTGTTGTAATTCTACACTGTTCGTTTTTGTTGCTTGATAGTAAGCATTAACGATATCAGGCTTGATTTTTGTTGACTCATCTAATTCTAATCTAATTATATCGTCGACATCTATTTTATTTGCTTCTAAATGAAGATTGTCTAAATGGTACATCATCCTAAAGAAAGCAGTAATAAATTTATTAGTTGCATTAGTTTGAATAGTGTCATTTCTTTGGTTCCATTCAGCTGTATATAGTGGATCTTCTTTTGCTGCAATATATCTTGATAGATATCTTTCAGGTGTATAGATAACTGTTTTAATCTTCTTGATATTATTTCTTTCTAATAAAGCTAAAAACATTGATAAAGATAGAACTGATGCTGCTGGAACATCCAAAAGATTTAAACTTTCATCGTCAGGAACACCAGCATCTAATTTATATAAAGATCTAGCTACTCTTTTACGATATTTTAATTTAGATTGATCTTTTACTTCTTTTCTTTCTCTATTAAGAATACTATAGATGTAACATACTGGTTCACCATTTTCCATACTTATACCATATGATATTTCTGGTAAGGTAAAAGAATATGGTTTACCATCGATAGTTTCTTCTAAAGTAAATGTCATCTTGTTTGGAGTTTCCATTTGGATACTCTGTTTTTTATTTTTAATCCTAACACTTTTAAAAAATAATGGTGAATTTGGAACTGTTACTACTTCATCTATTTTGTCAAAAGTGTCATCTTTTAATATAGATATTAAACGTTCTAGATAACCTACTGGATTAGTAAAATCATAATAAGTTGCATTAATAAATGTAAAAGCAACTAGGTATTTTAGTTCATCTTTAGGGTTAGCAAAATAGTAAGACACTCTTTCTTTTTGAAGTTCAATGCATTCAAATAATTTATCCTTAAATAAAGGATAATTGTTGATAAATAGTTTAGGAAAAATATCACTGTTACCAGTGGTATATTCTAAACCATGAGAACCATATATATCTGTGGTAAAAGCAATATTATAGGACTCATCACCTATCATTACTTTACCATGAGAAGCTTGAATAATTAATTCTTTTAATACTTCATCCATGTGTCTCACCCTACTATATTTCATTATAGTATTTTTAAAATAATTAGTCTATAAGTAAAAATATGTGATAGAATAATATTAACTAGAGAGTACGAAGTGAAGGATTGAGTAAGGCTTTTTAGGAAACAAAAAAAAAAGAAAGAAAGGTAAGGAAAAAAATGGGAAAAAAAGCAAAAACTGAAGAAGCAGCTCCTGCAAAACCAAACATCTTTACTAAACTGTTAAATGGTGGTAAAGCTGTTACAATTGGAATTGTTGTAGCTGTAGTTGCTGTTGTATTAGGTGGAATTTACTTTACTACTGGAAGTCCTAAAGTTGTAGTAAAGAATTTAATTAACAAAGGATACAACGAAGCACATAAAAACTTAAAAGAAGTTGAAAGACTTTATAATAAGTATGATTTTAAAAAGCCATTTAAAGCATCATTTGATGTAACTGTTGAATCAGATATGGAAGAATTTGAAGATATATCTGGCATCAAAATGAGCGGTGAAGTTGGTTACGATTTAGATCAAAAAATCGTAGTTGGTTCTGTGGCTTTAGAAAACAAAGAAAAAATCGATGTTTCAATGGCTATCGATGAAGACAAAGTATATTTAAAATTTTTAGATGAGGTAATTGATTTAAGTGAGGACGCTGGTATTGATCCAGAAATCTTCGAAGAAATTGCTGCAATCGCTGAAGAATATGATTTAGATTTTAAAACATATGATAATTTATTAAAATCACTAAAAAATGCCTTACAAAAAAGTGTCGATCCTAAAGCACTTAAAAAATCTAGAGATAAAATTAGCGTTGGTGGAAAAGATATAAGTGTTAATAAGATATCTTATACACTTGATGAAGATTCTGTTCAATACCTAGTTGAAAATTTCTCAAAATCATTATTAAAAGATAAGAATTTTGAAAAATCTGTTGAAAAACTTTTGGAAGAATATGAAATTGATGAAATTGAATATGATGATATTGAAGAATTATTAGAAGAATTAGAAGATTCAGCTGGCGATATCGAACTTGATAAGAGCGATAAAGTAATCGTTAATATTTATACTAAAGGTGTATTCAACAAAGTTGTTGGTGTAAGCGTTGTTTACGATAAGAAAGAATTCTTAACTTATGTTGATTACGGTAAATATAAACAATTAGTTATTGATGATCATGATTCAGAAAAACTTGTTGTTACTGCTGAGAAAAAAGGTAAAGAAACTGAAGTTACAGTTAAACTTAATAAAGAAAAAATTGCTACAGCAACAGTTAGAAAATTCGATGAACATAACATTGATTTAGATTATACAATTAATGTTGAAGGTGAAAAAGTTAAAGGAAGCATCTATTTCACTGCTAAAGAAGAAAAGAAATCTATAAGTGGAGATTATAAATTCTCAATTGATGCTGGCGATGAATTGAACTTCAAAGTTAGCGGAAGTTATAGTATGGAATTCGATGCTGATGTTGAAGTATTCTCTACTAAGAATGCTAAGACTCCAGATGAAATTGATCCTGAAGAATTAGAAGAAAAATTAGAGAAAAAATTAGCTAAAGATGAAGCATTAAAAGACTTTATCGAAGGTATGTTGGAAGGTTATGAAGAAGAAGTTATTGATTATAACTATATCGGGATGATTCCTGTAGAAGAAGATGAAGCCATTAAATTATTAACTAAGAGTAGACCTACTGTATTATATGTTGGTGATACATATTATAGTAGATATTATGAAGAAGATTATTATAATTTATTAAGTAATCTTGAAACTGCTCAAGATGATATGGGATTCCATTCTTACTATCTAGATTCATATTATGCTGATGAAGCTTTTGAAGCAGCAGTTAAAGATGTAGAATATACATGTGTTAGAACTCCTGAAGAAGGAACTACTACTGAAGAAACTCCTGCTGAACCAGCTGAACCTCAATGTGAACAATATCCAACAGTTTACTTAATTAAAGATGGTAAAGTTGTTAAAGCTCTAAGAGGTTTAGTTACTGCTGAAGATTATAAAAAATATCTTGGCGAATTAGGAATTTAAAAGATAAAAAAAGGTTTGTATTAAACCTTTTTTTTATTGGAATAATATGGTAAAATTAGTTGTAGGATAAGGAAGTGTTGTTATGGACGAAAACAAGAATAATCAAAATAAAGAACATGTCTTAAATGAAATGAATGATTATATTAGTAGTACAATGTCTATTCCAGTAATTAAATTGGATGAAAACAATGAGGTGATCAAACCAAAGGAAACAACAGAAGATCATAGTGAAGTTACAGAAATATATTCTACAACAGTTAGTGAGGAAAAAAGTGATTTAGGTAGAGAGATGTTTGCTCCACCTACTCCAACTACTCCTGTAGAAGAAAAAGAAGTTCCACAAGAAGAAACTCCAGTTGTTGAAGAAAAGAAAGAAGAACCTGAAGTTAAGATGGAAGCTCCTACTCCTGCTCCTGTAGTTGAAGAAGAAAAAACTCCAGAACCTACTCCTCAAGTAGAAGAAGCAAAATCAGAAATGAATGCTATGAATGTAACTGAACAAACACATGTTGATTTTAGTGAACCTAAAGTTAAGAAAAAAAGTAAAATGCCTGTTGTTGTTGGTGTATTAGTACTATTAATTGCATTAGGAGCTCTTGGTTACTTTGTAATATATCCAATGATTCAAAGTAAATTCATGAGTAATCCTAAGAATGTATTTGAAGCTACTATTAAAGATAGTGCTAAAAATGTTAATGCAATGTTAGATAGTGTTCCTATCACTAATGCAATGTATGATATTAATTTTAAGATTAATTCTAATGTTGAAGGTTTAAGTTCATTTTCAGGATATACATATGGTATTAAAGCCGGTGCAGATGTTGACAAGAAAGCAATGGAAGCTAGCATCTACATGAAAGATGGAGAAAAGAATTATTACCTAAGTACTTATTTAAAAGATGGTAAAGATTATTTCAAATTAAGTAATCGTGATCAATTATTAGATTTAGGATCTAGCATGAGCGAAACTGAAATTACAGAAATGTTCAATGAACTACAAGAATTATTCAGTGGCGCTGGTGCTACTAATGAAGATGTACAATATTTAGTTACTAAAGTTGCTGATTTGTATGTTGAATCATTAGATGAAAAGAAATTATCTCAAACTAAAGAATCTATAGATTTTAATGGTACTAAAGTTAGTGTTGAAAAGAATACTTATTTAATGGATAAAGAAAATGCTATTAGAACTGCTAATTTCATACTTGATGGTTTAGAAAAAGATGAAAGAGCTAATAAAATATTAACTGAATTATTTGGTACTGATTTAAAGAGTGTTAAAGAAGAAATAAATGCTAACAAAGATCAAATTGAAATGCCTGCAGCTAAAATAAATATTTATACTGCTGGTAGAAAGAAAGATGTTGTTGGTTATAGTATTGAAGTAGATAATAAAGAAATATTACATTATTATTTTGATGCAAAAGGATTTGAATTTAAAGTTAACGATGTAACATTTACTGAAGGTGTTGAAGTTACTGCTGAAACTAATATCGATTTAAAAATTACTGGTATTAAAGATGGTAGTAAGACTAATGTAAGTATCAAAGTAGATGACGAAGAAGTTGCTACTATGGTAGTTAACAAATGGGATGAAAAAGGTATTGATTTAACTTATGTTATTAATCTTGGTGAGAATAAAGTTAATGGTACTTTAAAAGTTACAATTGATAAAGGTAACGATTATAGAAAAACAAATGTAGTCTTCTCTATTGATTCTGGTAGTGATAGATTAAGTGTTGAAGCTAATGTTGATATTAGTACTAATGCAAAAGTTGCTGATATAGATACTTCTACAGCATATGCTCCAAGTGATACAGAATTAGATATGATAATGAATGAATTTATTGGTAGCTTAAGAGATACTCCTGTTGGAGCACTACTTGGTTCTTTAAGTAGTATGTATGATACTGATGCAGATAGTTCATTAAATCAATACTATGGAGAAAATGTAGGAACAGATCCTATGCAAGATGATTATATAATTACAGCATAAAAAAAGAAGATTAATTAATCTTCTTTTTTAGTTGCTCTTTTTCTTGTTGTTTTCTTTTCTTCTTTTGGTTCTTCTTTAGCTTTTTCAGCTTCTTCTAATCTTTTTGGTTTTGGAAGAGCTTCTTTACGAGATAGATTTAATCTTCCTTTATTGTCATAACCTAATGATTTAACAATAATTTCATCCCCTACTTTGAACATAGATGATGGTTTATCTACTCTATCCCA
>JAEEGL012701776.1_pt1 | contig 15833 bp, 15 predicted proteins | sample 9134231 | NCBI WGS metagenome assembly JAEEGL01 (sample SAMN16246548, study PRJNA631951) | gut metagenome | biome: gut microbiome; feature: rumen; material: fiber-attached | host: Bos | place: Iran: Karaj | collected 2018-10
ATCGTCTTCATTTTTTAATATTAACTTCCAATAATTCTTAAGTTTGTTATAGTTAGGATTTGACTTTCTACATAACTCAATTCTTGCTTTATTTAAAGCAACATATACCTGAGTTACAATATGAAATCTATCAATAACTATATCAGCATTTTTAAATAACTTATTTGCAAGGAATATGTATCCTGAGTAGAAGTCTGTTGAAATTAATTTAACTTTATTTCTTTCATACCAAGGATATCTTCTGAAGTATTTTTCTAAGTCTTTACTACATCTAGAATTATTAATATCAAAAATCGTTCCTTTTTTGTTATCTACTATCATAAATGCCATTTTACCTTTGGTATCTTTTGTAGCTTTAAATTCATCCCAATTCATATATTGAGGTAAATGAGGGTGTCTCATTATTGTATGACATGAGATATCATTTAAAACTCTATCTATTTTTGAAACTGAAACATCAAGTCTTTTAGAAATGTCTTTTTCTGACTGTTTAGTCATTAATTCAGTTCTTATTTGAAGTTCAGTATTATTTGAAATGTTTTTATTTCTATTTACTAAATTTGTTTCAGCAATAAATGTTTTATTACAAACATTGCATAAATACCTTTGTTTATGTAAAAATAACATAGAACATTTATTAGATATCTTTGGTATTTTGATCTTACAATTTTTTCTAAATCCCCATTTAATTATGTCATTATTGTTTTGTGGTACAACACCACAACAAGGACAAAAAGATGGAGTATAAGTTAATATTCCTCTGATAATTAGGTAGTTTTTACCTTTAATTTCTGTATTTTCTATATTATTTTGGTCAATATATATATTTTTATCTTCGATATTTAGCAATTTTAGTATATAATCATTATTAGACATAAGTTTGATTCCTTTCAATGTTTTCTTAACAATTACATTGTATCAAATCTTATGTCCTTTTTTTGTGAAATAAAAATAGTGTTGTAAAATACTCACCAACACTATTTATAATACAACCATAAAAGCAACCTTTCGGTTGCCTTTTTTATTTATTTCTATTTGCTCTATTTCTTTCATTAGGATCAAGAATAGCTTTTCTTAATCTAATGTCATCTGGAGTAACTTCTACATATTCATCATCATTAATGAATTCTAAAGCTTCTTCTAGAGTAAATGTTCTATATGGTACTAATGCAATTGCATCATCTGATCCAGAAGCACGAGTATTTGTTAATTGTTTACCCTTACATGGGTTAACATTTAAGTCATTATCTCTATTATGAATACCTACGATCATACCAACATAAGTGTCAGTAGCAGGTCCAACGATTAATTGACCTCTATCTTGTAAGTTAAATAATGAGAATCCTAATGTTTTACCAGCTTCCATAGAAACTAATACACCATTTTTACGAGTTTGTAAATCTCCAACATATGGTTTAAAGTCTTCGAAGCTTCTTACCATAACACCTTCACCCTTAGTATTAGTAATGAATGAAGATCTATATCCGATTAATCCTCTAGTTGGAGCTGAGAAAGTAAGGTGAGTATAATTATCATCAGTTGTAGTCATGCTTTGTAATAAACCTTTTCTTTCTTGTAAATCACTAATAACTGTTGATGCATAATCAGATGGAACGTTAACAATAACTGTTTCAAATGGTTCACATTTAACACCATTAACTTCTTTAGTTAATACTTGAGGTTTAGATACACATAATTCATAACCTTCTCTTCTCATATTTTCAAGAAGAATAGATAAGTGTAATTCACCTCTACCAGATACTTGATATCCGTCTGAGTCTGGTAATTCTTCAACTAATAAACCAACGTTAGTTTCTAATTCTTTTTCTAGTCTTTCTTTAATTTGTCTAGAAGTAGAAGATTTTCCACTCTTTCCTGCGAAAGGTCCATCATTTACTAAGAAGTTCATTGATAATGTAGGAACTTCAATAGAAATTGGAGGTAGTGGTTCTGGTTTATCTTTAGTACAAATTGTATCTCCGATAGAAATATCTGCACAACCTGCTACAGTAACGATATCACCATAGTAAGCTTCATTTTTTTCTACTCTGTTTAATCCTTCGTTAACAAATAATTTAGTAACTTTAAATGATTCTAAAGAACCATCATTTTTACATAATGTAACTAATTCACCAGCTTTAATTCTACCTTTAGTAATTCTACCAATACCAAGTCTTCCGATATATTCATCATATGCTAATGTAGAAACTTGTAATTGAAGATTATCTTCAACTGATCCCTCATATGGTTTTACTTGATCCATAACTACATCTAATAATGGTTCAATACTATTAGTACTTAAATCATTATAATCTAATGTAGCTATACCATCTCTAGCAACTCCATAAACAATTGGGAAATCTAATTGTTCATCGTTAGCATTTAAGTCTACGAATAAATCGAATACTTCATTAACTACTTCATCAGGTCTAGCATCTTTCTTATCTATTTTATTAATAAATAGAATTGGTTTTAAGTTTTGTTCTAATGCCTTAGATAATACGAATCTAGTTTGAGGCATTGGTCCTTCAGCAGAGTCAACTATTAAGATAACTGTATCTACAGTTCTAATAATTCTTTCTACTTCTGATGAGAAATCGGCATGTCCTGGTGTATCTACGATATTGAATTTAACATCTTTATATCTGATAGCACAGTTCTTTGAATAGATTGTAATTCCTCTTTCTCTTTCGATTTGGTCAGAATCCATTACTTGGTCTACTACTTCTTCATGTTCATTAAAAACACCATTTTGTTTTAATAAAGCATCAACTAATGTACTCTTACCAGCGTCTACGTGTGCAACTACTGCAACATTGATAATTTTGTCCATTGAGACTCACTCCCTTTTTTAAATAACTATGTAATAATACCTCAAAAGCTTAAATTTTGCAAGAAAAATAGGTATTCTGTTTAATTTAATAAATAAATTAGATATAATTTAGTAAGGTGATAATATGAAAATCTTAAAGAAAATTTATAATTTCTTTTCTAATAATAAGCTAGTATCAATGACTTTATTCTTTGCAACTTTTATTATTACTTATTCATATTATGTTAATGAAGTAGTACCATTTGGTAAGTATTCACTCCTTTGTGTAGACTTTTATCATCAATATGGACCAATGACTTATGAATATGTTCACAGATTACTCGGAAATGGAAGTATAGTTTATTCCTTCTATCAAGGACTTGGGTTACCAATATTTAGAAACTTCTTAAATTATTTAAGTAGTCCTGTTAATTTATTACTTCTCTTCTTTAATAAAAGTAATCATTTAACTGGTTTATCACTAGTCATAGGACTTAAAGCAGTATTAAGTGCTACTACTTGTGCATATTATTTAAAGAAAAAGTTTAAAAATGATTCTATTCTTTTAGTTCCTTTATCTCTACTTTATGCATTTAGTGCTTATTATAGAGCTTATTATTGGAATCTAATGTGGATAGATGGAATGGTATTCTTACCTCTTATTACTTTAGGTATAGAAAATATAATTAATAATGATAAATGGAAATTATATTTAGTATCATTATTTATAATGATTATAGCTAATTACTTTATAGCTTATATGATTTGTATTTATTGCGTTATATATTTTATTGTTTACTTACTTTATAAAACTGATTATAAAAAGAAATTTAAAGATATATTATTATTTATTTCTAAAAAGACATTAAAGTTTGGTGGCATATCACTACTTGCCGGAGCTTTAACAGCATTCTTAATGTTACCAATGGCAACTAGTATGGCTTCTATATCTGCAACTGGTAGTGAAATGCCTACTAGTCAATATTATTTATTTACTTTAACTGATTTTATTAAAAATCATTTATCATGTGTTAACTCAGTAATATTTAAAAGTGATCCTGTTAATACTCCAAATGTATCCGCAGGTACTATAAGTATATTTCTATTATTTACTTATATATTAAATATAAATATTCCTAAAAAGAACAAAATTTGTTATTTATCGATATATATAATATTCTTAACAATAATTTTTGTTCCTCAATTAGATTTTATTATTCAAGCATTCCATGTACCAAACGATTTACCTTATAGATATTCATTTATTTATACATTTATAATGATAATCATTGGTGCTTATTCAATTCAAAATTTAGATAAAGAATCATTTATTAAATTATTAATATCATTTGTATTAATTATTGGATTTGTTCTAATTATTTATAATGAAGGTTTTGATAATGCTTCAAAAGAAGCAATATTAATAAATGTCATAGTATTATCTATATTCTTATTATTCTTCTTACTTGGTAAGTATTTGAAACCATATAGATCAATATTCTATTTCTCACTTATTCTTGTAGCTTCGATAGATTGTATTGAATCTATGAATTATGGATTACAAGTATCTCAGATAGCTAATAACTTCTATTCATCAACTGATGAAATGGATAGAAAAATAGATTACATTCATAATTATGATAATTCACAATTCTATAGAATTGATGCAGTTTATAATCATACATTAAATGATTCTGCTAAATCATTCTATAATGGTATTACTACATTCTCATCAATGGCTTATGAGAATATGGCTAAATTACAAAAGAAACTTGGTAATAAAGGAAATGATATAAATAGTTATCTATATGTTATTCAAACTCCTGTATATGATATGATGTTTGATACAAAATATATCATCGGAAATGAAATAGATACAAATAGATATACTAGATTAAATTATAAAGAAGATAGTATTTATCAATTCAATATGTCTTTAGGATTAGCTTACGGTGTGTATGATGATATATTTGATTGGGATTATAAAAATACTAGTCCTATCAAAGTTCAAAACGATTACATTACAAAAGCAACACATGTAGAAAATGTATTTAATGAGATGACTCCGATTAGAAAAGAAGAGTTAGCAAGTGACTCATTAAGATTAGTTAAATATACTTATGAAAATCCAAAAGAATTAATGTATTTATACTTTAAAACTTCATCAGTATCATTCATAAAGATTGGCAATGAATTATATGCTAAGAATGATGATTATCAAAACATAGAATTAGGACCTTATTCATATAACGATTATGATGATGAATACTTAATATCAGTATTAAGTGAAGATGAAACAATAGAAATAATAGTTGGATATAACTATTACTTAGAAGATAGTGCTATTCCTTATTACATTGATAGTAATAAATTAAATGAAGCATATGAAGTATTGAGAAATAAAACAATGGCTATTACTTCATTTAATGAAGATACTATTACTGGTCAAATGTATTTAAATGAAGATTCATTAATATATACATCTATCCCTTATGATAAAGGATGGGAAGTATACGTTAATGATAAAAAGGTTGAAACATATTCAATCGGAGATGCTCTACTTGCATTTAATGCTGAAAAAGGATTAAGCAAGATAGAACTAAGATATAGAATTCCTAAATTTAAATTAGGTTTAATAATAAGTACTATTTCAATTGCTATAGTATTCCAATTATTATATTTAGATAAAAAGAAAACTATTAAGAAAAAATCTTAATAGTTTTTTATTTGTTTATAAACAATTTATCTACATTAATCTTAGGAATTAATAATCTAATATTAGTTTTGTTATAAATAGTATATTTCTTTGTTCTTATTTCAAGCTTTTCCCCATCAATACACCATGGTTTCTTTTGATATTCATCAAACAGTATTTCTAACCTACTTGCTTTAAACATCTTTATTCCCTCTACTTTTTCCGGATGGGCAGTAATAACAGCATGACCAATAGAGGAAATAATATCTTGTCTTTTCTTTTTACTGCATATGATTACTTCAAATTTATCATCATCAAGTTTAACATTTTTAGCTAAATTATTTTGTCCGGCGATCCTTGTTGATGAACATATAAGCATTAATGATGCATCAGTTTCAAAGATTTCACCATCTACATTACATTTAATGTGATACCACTTAGTGTTTGAAAAATAATCTTTGATTCCATTATAAACATAAGCAAGATAACCAAACTTCTTTTTATCAAGTCTAGATGTTTCATAAGGAATATTCATGAACTTACCAAAACCAGCAACATAAACAAATGGTCTATTGTTTACCATTGGAATATCTATTTGTTTTTCTACGCCATTTAAACACATTTCTATATTTATTTTTATATTTTTACCATAACCAAACATAACTCCGATGTCATTAGTAGTACCAACTGGAATATGAGCAAGAAGTAATGGATTCTTTCTTTGAAGATTACCATAAGTGATTTCGTTAAAAGTTCCATCTCCACCCATAGACATTACTAAATCAACATATCCAATGTGCGAAACTATTTCTTTAGCATGTCCTTTATATTCGGTAGCTATTACATAAACTTTATATCCATGAGTTTCAATCAAACTTTTATACTCTTTGATATTCGATTTCTTTAAAACATGACCACTATTAGGATTATATATTAGTGCACAAGTTTTCATAATTCACCAACTCTTCAATCACTTTCACTTAATAAATCTAATTTGATTATAACATAGTAATTATTAAATATATCTTAAATAATAATTTGAAACACAAAAAAACTCAGGAATACCTGAGTTAATTTCGTAATGGAGGGCCTAGTCGGATTTGAACCAACGATCAGGGAGTTGCAGTCCCACGCCTTACCACTTGGCTATAGACCCATCGATAAATAGATTATAGCATTATATTTTTTATATTTCAATAAAAAATAGATGTATAAAAACATCTATTTAATTGGTATTGAAATAGTACTATTTCTAAATGTGAAGACTAAATCTACATTTGATGCTTTCATTATTTTTCTATCCACAACTATAAATGCTTTTCCATTTACATCTTTATATAATACTGTAGACTTATCTGAATAAGTATCTAATCCTACGATATAATCAATTTTAGTAAATGAATTAAAGAATTCATCCATTGTTTTAATTGATTTATAGTAATTAGACTCAGCATCTAATCCACCTTCATACTCAACAACTATCATAGTTTTATTAGTTAAGTTATCAGGCTTAACTAGTTGAGTTTTAGTTTCACATTCTTTTTCACTTTTACAAATAACATACTTTTCACTATAAGCATCACTTATATAAGCTTTATTAATTTTAAATGATACTTTATTATCTTTATAAATATTTTCAGAGTACTCTTCACCTAGATTTAATTTTTGTCTATTATTATCAACATCCAAGTTTATTCCTCTTGCTGCGAATTTCTCATAATCTACTGAGAAGTTATCATCAGTGTCATTAAAATCTTTAAATACATTTAAATTAAAATTATTAACATTCATTGAATCAGGTATTTCAAATATTAATATACCAGTTAAGAATTCATCAGTTGGTATTACTTTTCCAGATTCGATATATGATCCTAAATCATTAAATGCATTTTGGAAGAATGATATTGGTCTATATGATAATCTTCCAGTTTTTAATAAAAATGTATTAGGATCATAAGTCTTTTCTAATTTAGTTAAGTTTTTCATACTTAAATTAACTATTACATATTTGTAGTTTTGTTTAAGTCTATTTCCATTTAAATCTCTAGCTGTTATATAAGTATTATTAACAGCATAATATACTCCATTTACTGTAGTAATTTGAGACTTAGCAATTGTATGTCTATCTTTATATACGTTATATCCTAAGTATATTCCTCCGATTAATATTACAATGATAGTAAACACTGATATATAGAATATATTTTCAAGGAAAACATATCTAAGTTCACGAATTGTTTTTCTTATTTTTCTTATATACTTATAATTGTTTTGACCAATTAAGACTTCAAATTCTTCTGAGTCTTTATCAGTTATTTCTAGTTCTTTAATATCTTTTGAAAAGTTGAATTGTTTAATATTGAATCCAATACTTCTTATTAATGAAACTCCAATAACTGGGATAGATAATATAAGAATAATAGTACTTATATCTCTGATAAGTCCTAATTCATCCATAGATAGTTCTACTTGGCTTAATCTTGTTAATTGATTAGATAAGTAATAAAATCCTAGGATAGTAAATAGATAATATCCTATTACTACTGAATAAAATCTTAGATCTTTTTTTCTTACCTTAAATAACCAATAAATAAGTCCAACAGCAATAAGACCAATAAAAGCTATAAAAAAGACAGGTGATTTTGCATAATTAGCAGCACTTATATATGTAAATACATTTGATCCAATCAAACTTTTAGATAAGCCTCTGATTTGATTCGCATTATACATTATAAAGATTGATGTAAGAAATATAACTACATGAAATGCTTTAAAATGCTTAATTATAAAAGCAAATGGTTTTCTAAAAACCAAACGAACCACCTCCTTATTTATTCTTAATATAATTATATCATTTTATATTTTAAAGTCATAACAATATACTAAAAAACATAAATTTGTGATGAATAATGGAATTGCCACTCCATTGATTCTACCAACTTATTAATTTCTTTTAAGTTATTTAACGAATAAACAACTCCATTAGATAAATAGTAAACATTTGAATCGTTACTATTAATTATTGTTTGTACATTATCCGTAAGTTTAATTTTTATATCACTATCATAGTAATAGTAATATAGACTACCGTTATCGATTACATAGTTTATTTTATTATTTTCTTTAAATACTAGATCATTGTATTTAAATTGATTAATTGGTTTTTCTGTTTTTGATCCATCAAAGTAAATAGCACCTTCAGAATTGCTAGTTTTAGAAATTGATTTTTTCTTTGGATTAATAGCATATTGAATAGACTTATTTCTATCAAATAAATAGATTTCATCATTATATACACCTTGGAAATATGAATCATAGCTAATAGCATTCTTTAGTTTAATTGTTTGATATTTCTTAGTCTTAGTATTAAATATATAGATTAATTTAAATTCATTCTTTTCATCATAATTAGCAAATACAATATATTCATCTTTAGAATAACTTAGTGAGTTATCATAAGATTCTTTTTTAAGCACATTATATGTCTTATTGTTTATAATATCTGTTAAACCATATCCATTCCATTCATAGTAAGTATTAGACTTATCATATATAGAGATATCCTCATATTTAGATTGAACTTCTTTTGAATCATTATAAGTAGTTTTTAAATAATATTCTTTTTTATTATTACAAATAGTCTCAGTCTCTCCAACTTTAGTATTAATACTTAAACATACTATATCATCATTAATTTCTTCATTTATATTAGTAACAAGTTTTCTTTTATTAGAATATTTATGTTCTAGAACAAAATAAAAGATATATTCGTTTTTAGTAAGTTTAAATGAATAATAATCATTTTGTTTATTATACTTTTCATTAATACTATAATCATTGAAGTTATAATCAATTTCATAGTTAATTGGCTTATTTTTAAAATATAAAAATAAACCTAAAAGAATAATAAATATACTTATTAAACGAATATATCTTTTTTTCATCTTAGTTTTCCTTTTTGTTTCTCTTTGAATATTGTTTTTTGGCTTCTTCCATAAATGTTGTAATGTATGTTTCAATCTCAGGTAATGCAGCCTTATCAATATTTGAAATAGTTATTTTTTCTTTAACTGTATCAATAATAATTGTTCCCCAAATTAATCCTGCTTGAACTGTTAAATCATTATACATATCAGGAGTAACAGTTAAGTAATTATAACCATATATTAATCCTTTATGACCAATCATAATTCTTTCAGATGTTAATGCTATGATAGCAGTATCAAATAAATGCCATTTTCCTTCATTTAATTGAGCTGCGAAAGCAAATAATAATTGTTCATTTGGATTTAAATGCTTTTCAATTATTTCTGAATGTCTTTTTAATCTCCAACAAACAGTGATTGGAAACTTCTTTTTAAAAGCTTCTACTCTTTCAAAACAAGATTCAAACATAATTACACTTCCTTCTATTTAATTATATTATATTCTCCTAATTTAGCAACTAGTTTATCTTCGCTTTGATATCCTAGTAAACAGTCTACTGTCTTACCTTTCTTAGTAATCATAGTTATAGGATAATCTAAACTATCTTCAGTAGTCTTAGCAACTCCAGTAAGAGTACACTCTGCTTTAATATCTAATTTTAATTCTTTAAACTTTTTAAATTCATTTTCAGTAAATTTTTCTTTTTCAACATAATAAATATCTACATTTTTATTAATAACAACATTATTAAATACTGGTTTATACATAGTACAATAATTACATTTATTTTGACCAAGTACAAATACTGTATATTTATTACTATTAATCTTTGAAATAAGATCATCAATCTTAGTAACAGTAGTATATTTTATTTCACTTTCTAATAAAGTACCATAAAAATATTTAGAAATCATATTATTTAATTCAGTTTCATTATAGTCTTTACTACCTGACCATACTGGTTTTGATTTATAAATTAAAACAAATCCTTCTTCTTCGATTGAATTTACTGAATTATCATTTAAATATTCATTTACTGTATCTATAACATAATCACTTACTAAATATAAATCAAAGTCATAAGTATTATTTAAGTTTTTAAATTTTTTATTTATTGTTTTATCAGCTTTACCCATATAAATAATACCTTCTTCAAGAGATTTTATATCTTCAAAACTGATTTCTTTATAAGATGGTTTATTTATAGTTCTAAATCCAACAACAAGTAAAAGTATTCCGATTATACTTGCTACTATAATTACAAATATATTATTTTTCATAAATCCTCCATATAAAATATAATAACATAAAAATAAAAAAAGAGAGTTTAAAACTCTCTAAAAACTATTCAAAAGTATCTATATCCTCATTTGGAACATTAGTAATTTGAGTAGCTTGAACTGTTTGAGTATTTTGTGTAACCGGTACAGTTTCTTTTTGATATGGAACTGTAGGTCTAGATTGAGTTGAAATACCTTGTTCAAATGCTCTTAATTCATTAAAGAATCTTTCTTGTTCTAAATCTTTATATCCTTCGTGTAATACTTGTAATACTTCTGTTTGATTAAAACCTACGATTTCATTTGGAGTAATAAAACCTTCTGGATAAACAACACCCATATAGTCTACATTTTTTCCTGATGGATCTACACCATAATAACCAATAAGCATTACTTTCTTTCCTTCACCTTTAAGTAATACAACAGAACCTATAGATAAATATTGATTATACATATTACACCTCTTTCAATAATAATTATATTAAAAGGTATTTATTTTTACAATAGATTAAACGCAAGTATATCCACCATCAACTGGTAAAATAACTCCGGTTACATAACTAGATTCTTCAGCACCTAAGAATATAGCGGCTGAATTTAATTCACCTTCTTTACCATATCTACCAACTGGTACAGTTGATTGCATGTATTGAGTAAACTCAGGTGTAATTAACGTTTCATGAGTTAACTCAGTATCAAAGTAACCAGGACAAATTGCATTAACGGTAATTCCTTCCTTAGCTAACTCAGAAGCAGCTGCCCTAGTGAAGTTAATAACTCCACCTTTGGAAGTATGATATGCAATTGTACCCATTGCCATATTTCCAACCATTCCATACATTGAAGCAATATTAATTATTCTTCCATAATGATTTTTCTTCATTATATTTCCAAAAGCACGTGTTACATAGAATACTGAATTCATATCTGTATCGATTGTGAAATCCCATTCTTCATCAGTCATATCTAATACTCCAGCATTCTTAGCTGAACCTGCACAGTTAACTAAAACATCCACTTTCCCAAAATGTGCTTCAGCTTCCTTAGCAGCAGCATTTACTTCTTCAACATTAGTAACATCACATTTTAAAGGTAAACAATCAACGCCCATTGCTTTAATTTCATTAGATAATTCCTCTAATTTTTCTAGACGTCTTGCTAGAATTACTAATGATGCTCCTTGTTTAGCATAAGCTCTTGCCATTTGTTTCCCCAAACCAGATGAAGCACCGCTTACTACTACCACTCTTCCATTATAATTGAACATAAAAATCATCTCCTTATATTCATATTAGCATACAAGTTATCAACTATTTTTTTAAACATTAAAAAAAATACTACTCTTTACGTAGTATTTTCATTTTTTTATTATCATTATACCAATTTTCTATTACTCTAGCTTCACAATTTCTCATATGTTTAGTTTGAGAATACCATTCGGGGGAATAATTAAATACATTCATTTCAACTGTTTTTAAAGTAGTACCATGACTAACTAAAAGTATATTTTCATAATCATTATAATACTTTTTTAATTCTTCAAGGAACATTCTTGTTCTTATTGCTACATCCATTGGAGACTCACCCATAGGGTATTTAACATAAAATTTTCCTTCATTTTTATAAAATCTTGTAGTGTATTCAAAATAATCAGGATACATTTTTCTATTATCTTGAAGGAAGTTATCACTAAATAGTCCATATTGATGTTCAATAAGTAAGTAGTCTTCTTTTCTTATTTTTATATCAAGAATCTCATTAATGATATCACTAGTTTCTCTTGTTCTTAAATAAGGACTATTAAACATAATACTTGAGTCTTTATCTAATTTATTTTCTTCAAAGTAATCATTTAGAATTATACCTATCTCATTTGCTTGTTCTTTTCCTTTTTCAGTTAAATAAACTTTATGATCTGGTAATTTAAGTTTATAGTTTTCATATGTGTTTTGCATGGATTCTCCATGGCGAACTAAAAATAAATTTTTCATAATTAAATATACCTTATGTTTTTGTAGACTTTTACATTATTTGTTTTCTTTAAAAATGATCTTTTCTTAATATCGCCATAATCTTTAGCTACATTGAATCCACTTTGTTCAATTCTAAAATGATTCATTAATGATTCATTATATCTTTCATAGTCTTCAATTAATCTTTTTTCTTCATCATTTGGAATGATATGATCTCTTAAATGTTCAATTTCTTTTTTAAGCTTTTCAATTTTTTCGTGATTTTTATAGTTATTTATATTATCTTTATAAGAACTAAATGATTTTTTGTATTCTTCATCTAATTCTTTTGATAATTTTTCATCTAAGTAATCATTATATTCAGGATCATAAACTACATTATAAAAGTTTACTTCACCAAATCTTAAATTATCATAACTATAATCTTGATAAAAATCATATAGTTTATATTTATCTAAATATATCTTTATATTATTAGATTGATCATCAATTCTCAAATTAGAATCATTTAAAAAATAATTATATGTATATTGATATATATTATATGAAACTATATCTATAAATAAGGAGGTATTCTTAAACAAAAGTAAATCTAATGTATCTTGAGGCACTTCAAGCGCAGATGTCTCTAAATTAATTAAACTCATCATATAATCATATGTTGGTTTACCTATGTTATTCTTAAACTTATTTAATTCAAAAATAAGCTCATTTCTTGTTTTGATGTTCATTACTTTTTCTTGATTGTTAATTTCTCTCATAAAATCCCCTACCTTCTTATATTATATTTATAGTATAACAAATTTTTTATCTTTAATGATAAAAATTATACTAAATAACAATAAAAAATAGTGCTATTTTTTAGCACTATTTTTATAATTAACACTATCTATTATTCTTTTAATCAAACTTTTTTCTTTAGTTTTACAAATATCATTATAAATAATTTCATTAACTGAACAATCTAATTCATCAGGTAGATTTAATTCTAAGTTACCGCTTCTATAATCATGAATAGCAACTAAATCTTTGAATTGATGCCAAATTCTTCTGTGTTGTCTAATTAAATCATAATTATTATCTTGTTCTTGTTCACTTAAATTATTATAGGTTTCAATTAATAATTGATTTTCTAAGAATTTCCTTTGAGCTAATCTTTCAAGATCTTCTTCATTTAGATATTTGATTTCACCATAGTCTAAAATCCAATCTATGTTTCTAAAGAATTCTACTTCTTCTGGCAAATCAAATTCTGCGAAATTATATCTATTTGAATCATCAATCACGATATAACCTTCTCCTAATCCTTTTCTCACTAAGTCTGATGAACCTACTTCACATAATTGAGGTAAGTTAATTAAATCATTATAATGTACATAAACTTTCCCATTTTTGAAATATTTCATATAAACCCCCATTCTTTCTTGGGTGATACTATAACACAATTGAATATTTAATGCAAATTTAGGAAATTCTATAGTGAGCTATGATATCATTACGAGTTTCTAAGATATCTTCTTCATAATCTGATTGAACATCAGTATGATGTATTAAGTAAGGTACTCCTTTATCATTTCTTTTATCTGAAATAACTCCGATATGTTTTTCAAATACAATGATATCTCCACCTTGCCATTCATCAATGTCATATAAATCATTAGTTAAAGTAACAAAATATTGTTTCATATAAACATTCAAGTTACTTACTCTTCTAAAGTCTATATTTTTATCTACTTCATCAATATCATATTTACTTCGATACTTTCTTACATCTTCATCTAATAATTCTCTGATATCATAGCCAGCATCTTTAAGACCAAAAGCTATAACATCAGTACATACTCCATACTTATCATCTGGATAACCTGTTCCATAGTATTTACTCTTATATATTGGTTTAGTAGCTATATATGCTCTTACATTTTGAAAAAAGTCAGTTTGATCATCAATTCCATCTTTATCTTTATCTACTTTACTTTTATAAGTTTGGATTTGAAAATCCTCGTTTTTATATTTTTTCTCATCTTTTTTATGAGGTATTATATTAAATAGATATAAGAGTACAATAATTGAAAGTATACATATAACACTCATAATAAATAGTATTATTATTCTTTTCATACTTACTCCTTATTTAATTCCTTAAGTATGTATATCCCATGAGTTGTTATTTTTATTAATGGAAGAATGTTTAAGTTTCTTAATTCTTCGATAGTTTTAGGTTTAGTTTCTATTAGTCTATCTAATTCTTCATTAGAAAATATATATTGTGTTGGTATATTAAGTTCTTTAGCTCTTTTCATTCTAAAGTTTATCATCCTAAGTTTTAACTGATCGTTCATATTATTTCCAATTCTTAAAGTTTGGTTTTAAACCAAGTCTTTTTATTCGACTTTGTTTTCTAGATTCGTTTACTTCGATATCTCTGATATTATCTAGAGCTATTTCAAAATACTTAGTCGCAAGTTTATCATTTATATTAGGATGATTTTCTTTTATCTTATTATATATAGCATGTGCAAGATTTAAATCTACTACATAATCTTTAATTAAATCATATTCAAAACTTTGATCACAAAAGCTTTCAGCCATAACGTTTTCATCTACAGATCTTAAGAATTTAGACTTACTTAATGCTTTTTCATTCATTCCACATTTAATACAACCTACACTGTAATAGTTTCTTCCTGTTGAGTGATCTTTCTTCTTTTCAGTCATGACTGCTAAATGATTACAATTATTATATTCATTTAATTTTATTTCTCGATATGTCTCATAAAGATCATCCATTACATTATCTAATTCTCTATTTAATCTTTTATAATCCATAATGTTACTATCCCGTTCAAGTTGCTTAATTCTTAAAGCAAGTTTTTCTTGTGTCTTTTTTAATGATTCATATTTATCACTTAATTCACTCATAACGCCCTCCATAATTTCATTATACTATTAAACTATTATTTTTTGATAAATTTTATTAAATATGTTACACTATTACGAACCGGAGGAAAAAATTTATGAATAAAAAAGAATTAAATAATTTAATTAAAAGATACAAAAACGACATGTCATGTGGTGATTTAAGACATATAGATGATTTAATTGCTGCGTTAGTTATAGATGATTTAACATATTTAAATGATTCA
>JAEEGL013564208.1_pt1 | contig 15833 bp, 6 predicted proteins | sample 9134231 | NCBI WGS metagenome assembly JAEEGL01 (sample SAMN16246548, study PRJNA631951) | gut metagenome | biome: gut microbiome; feature: rumen; material: fiber-attached | host: Bos | place: Iran: Karaj | collected 2018-10
GCATTATTCCGTTTCTTTCACATTCTCTTTTGAATCTTCTTATAGCTTCTTCTATAGATTCCCCATCTCTAACTTTTACGCTAACCATTTTTTAATTTCACCCCGCTTGTTTTTTAATTTATATTTTATCTTGTTTTTTATTTTTCTGTCTTGTCTTTATAACCTTAACAACCAAACAACCGACAAATTTCTCTGCAATTTGTTTTTATCCTGCAGGCCAAGCAAATGTTCTTCCGCCAAGTAAATGATAATGCAAATGTTGAACAGTTTGCCCGGCATCTATACCGCAATTACAAACTAATCTGTAACCGTCAGTCAAATTTTGTTCTTTTGCTATTTTTGAAGCAACAAGTTGAATATGTCCCAGCAATTCCATATCATCTTGTTTAATATCATCTAAACTTTTAATATGTTTTTTAGGAATTATCAAAATGTGAACAGGTGCCTGAGGATTAATATCTGCAAAAGCAAACACTTTATCATCTTCATAAAATTTTTTTGAAACAGGAATTTCACCTGCTATAATTTTACAAAAAAGACAATCTGCCACAATAACTCCCTACAATTTAGTTCGTTAATTATATATTTTTTGTTAAAAAAAAACAACATATATAGTCAATTTATAAGATTAGACGATAGATATAAAATAAGGTTGTATTAGACTATACAATAAATTATCGTATCACTAAACCCCAAAGTATAGTTTGCAAAATAAAATTTGTAACCTATATCTAATTCGTTTAAAAATTTTGGTATTTCGTAGTAATCATCATATTTATGGTAAGATGCTATTGCAAGTTTCGGTTTATATGTCTTTAATGTATTAATTGCACCGTAAAGAGCTTTCAGTTCACAACCTTCTATGTCAATTTTAATAAAATCTATTTTTTTTACCTTATTGTTTTTAACAAAATCATCAATTGAAATTGTTTTGTATTTGTTTGAGTTGTTTTTCTTTTCTGTTAATGTTGTAATATCGGCACAAGCATGATTTAAATATAAATATATATTAGATTTATCATATAAAGGTTGTTCGGTTAAAATAATATTTTTTGCAAGATTTTTATTATATGAAAAATTGGCTTTTAATATATCTAAGTTATCTTTGAAAAATTCAAAAGTAAAGACTTTTCCTGTATTTCCTGTTTTTTTTGCAAATATTAAAGCTGTATCGCCCCAACAGCCACCGGCATCTATAACAAAATCACCTTTTTCAACAATACAATCTTTATAAGAATATTGGTTGCTTATTATAATTTTATCAAGTAAAGCTCTTGCCCCGTATATTTTTATGTTATATCCCAGTTTTGTTAAATTATAAAATTTTAGTTTTCTTGTAACAGATTTTAATTGTTTTACGGAATTATCTATAAGTAAACTATCAAAAACGGTTCTGGAACTTATATATTTTTCTTGTTCTCGTTCGGTTATGTAAACGGGACCTAAAAGTTTAGAAACAATCATTTTTATGTATAGTTGCTTTTCTTGTGTATCTTGTAGCAGATTATAAAAATATCCCAAGTTTTTATAATTATATTTAAACCATTCAAAATAATTTATACAGCTTTCCTTTATAAATATATCCGTTATTTTGTTTTGAAAGGTTTTTATATCTTCAAAAGAAGATACGGATTGTTTTTTAAGTTCGGTATATAAATTTTTTATAAATAAATCATTCATTTGCTATATTTTATATTTGAAATTAAAAAAAAGCAAAGATACTGTCTGAATTATAAAAAAGTTGTTTTCATTAATAAAATGTTGCTTTCGTTTAGCAAATAGGTTATACTAACTAGTAGTGGGATAATTACGATGGAAAAATTGGCTGGTTTTTTAAATAAATTTTGGTATTTGAAATTTCACAAAAATTTCACAAATTATTTTGATATTTTTTAAAGGAATAAAGTATAATTTATATAGAAAAAAAGGAGTTAAATTTATTTTAGGAGGTGGACGCCATGAACAAAAAAATTGTTGGTTTTGTCTTGGCAATGTGTTTGGTAGTTGGTCTTGGTAGTAGTAGTTTTGCAAGAGTAGAATTTGAGGCAGGAGCAGGTCTTAGTCAAGGTAGTGATGGTGTTGTAATGACTATTGATTATGAAAGTGATATGAAGAAGTTTGCAGAATCAAAAAAAGGCGATTTAGAAACTTTTTTTGGATATGCGGCAGGAACAATGACTTATGCTGCATCAAAAACAAGTCTAAGTTTTTATGATGCATATGGTTTAAAAGTATCTTATGGAGTTACTGGAGATGAGAAAACAGCAACTAAAAATTCTGATGGAACTGTTCAACAATATACAAAATACAATTATACGGTACAATCATTAAATCTTAATGCTAGCGACTATGACAAAATTCAGAAAGAATATGGTGGAGATTTAAAAAGATATTTAGTAGAGGGGTTAGGTGTAAACGAAAAAGCTTTAAAAACAAATAAGGGAGATGGTAAAGGTGGTATTTTAAAGTATGTATACGAAACAGACGAGAATGGCAAGCTTAAAAAGGATGCAAATGGAAAATATATACTTAAAAAAGATAAAAATGGGAAACCTATTGAGAGTGTGGATGGAAATGGGAATACCGTAATGGAAGATGCAGCATGGTTACAGGATGCATCTAAATGGTTGGAAGGTGGTATTAATTTTTCAGTTTCATTATCTTTGGGTGGCAATGATCCTACGGTAACATTGTCTGAAAATGGTAAGGCTAATGCTACATTAGGAACTTATTATACAACAGAAACAGTAAACGGAAAAGAGGTAGCAAAAAAAACTACTTATGTAGCTACCAGTTATCAATACAGTAGTAATGGCTTTTTAATGCAGACAAAAAATGCTGAATTAGTAGATACAAGCACAAGTGATAAAAAAGCTAAATATGAGCTACAATATTCTATTACAGTTATGAATGCTAAAGGGCAACAATCTTATACTTATAAGGTAGATAAAAATGGGAAAGCTCAAAATTATACGAAGAAAACAATGTCAGTCAAAGATAACAAAGTAACTTATACTGAAGATAAAGATTCTTCCGGGAATAAAGTAACAGCAAGTGGACATACTGCAGATTTTTATTACTCTGCAAACGGAAGTCTTTCAAAAGTTACGGATAACACAACAGGAAATACTACACATTATGTTGCCGGAAGGCCATCTTATGTTACAAATAAAGAAGGTGGTATGATTTCTCAAAATACATATGTAAATGGTATTTTACAGAAGTCTCAAACTTTTAACAATGGTACCGTTGTAAATACTACTGTTTTTGATGCTTTTGGAAGAGAATTGGGTACAGTTAATGGTAATGTTGGATACAATAAAGCTGTAGCTGCAATAATAGATGTTAGAGATACCGGTGTTGTAAAGAATGATTGTATAGTACAAAGTTATAAGGTGTATAATGATATGACAGCACCTCTTACGGGATTTAAAGGAAATACTTATGGATATACTACAGCCATAAAAGATGTTGCGGTTACTACCGGTGACGACAAAGCTAATGTAGAGAAGTCTTTATCAGGTGATCATTATTTTATAAAGGAAAATGGTAAATGGAAACAAGTATCTAAATCTGAATATGAATCTTCCAGTGCTTCAAGCAGTTCAAAAAGAACAGTTAAGATTACAAGTCATGATGGTATTGCTATTATGAGTGACGATGATGCAAATTTCTTATGTAATAATTTTGGTATTGCTAAATCCAAAAAACAAAAATTAGGAGAAATTTCAATCGGTGGTAAGAAAAAATATGCAAATCATGAAGATAAAGATATGGTAACTTTCAGCATAAAAGATTCAAGTGATGCTAAAAAATTGTTTGGTGCATTCGGAATAGAAGTTGATGATTCTGCTAAAGCAAATGTAGCAAAGGCAAATGATGGTTCGTCAATTAAGGGTCAATGGTTGGGAAAATCTTATGTCGTAAATACTCATAAAGCTGCAACATTAACGGTAACAACTTTTTCTCAAGGTGTAAGAATTAAACAAACAACCGTAAATGCAAAGAACGATAGCAATAAATCAACGTTGGTTTCCTATAACAAGATGGACCCTGCAGTAGTAGGAACAGTAAAAGAAATAGTAACAGTAGACGGAAAACAATATGCAGTACTAACAGATGCTCAGGTAGATTTGGAAGACGGAGAAGGATTTAAATCTGCAGATGGTGAAGAAATATATGTATGTATAGATGGTTTAAGTGATGAAGAAAAAGCGAATTTAAAGGAAGGTTCAACATTTGCGGCAGCCGGATATATAGATACTACGGTAGATGGGAAAATGGCAATAAATAACTTATACGCAAAAGAAGTAGGTGGTAGTAATGTTGATAATATGGTTCAAAGCTTTTCAGCAACATTGGCAGGAAATGCGGAATATAAGGCGAATGTACAATTGAATATGTTAACATTTGCAAAGGCTGCAGCAGACGGTAAAACCTACAATGATGTTAAAGGTGGTTGGAAATTGTTGTTGGAATATGGTGGCGGAGCTCCGGCAATTTTCTAATTGAAAGATTACAATAAATACAAAAGAGGGCGGATATTTGAAATATCTGCCCTCTATGTTTTTTTAATGATAATAAATTTTTATCGATGTTTCCTTTTAAAACCTAAGAAATTGATTATATTTTTTGTTGAAAAAAATATATATTAGTGTTATAATATAGTGTGAGTAAGTATAAAAATTTTTAATTAGAAATAAAAGGAGAGTATAGGAATATGGCACCTAAAAAAAATACGAAGTGGATAATTTTCGGTAGTATAATTTTTGTTTTAGCGGTTCTTATAGCCGTAGGTCCTATATTGGTAACTAAATATATGAGAGCGAAATGGCAAAATGTTCCTAAATATAATGTTACAAATTTAATGATGAAAGTTGAAGGTAAGTTGTTATTATCGCAAGATAATATTGCTTATTTGGCAGGTAATAATAATTTATACTATATCTTAGAAAATTTAAGCGAAGATGATATAAACAATTATTTAAATAAAAATTGTTTTGTTTTGGGTAAAATAGCCACCCCTAAAGAAGGAACAAAAATAGAAGGCAACGATGTTAGAATGATTATAACTGTAGATAAAATAAGTGATACGGCTTCTTTTGATTCAAAAAATTTAGAGACTGAAAATAAAGAATTTACGGACAAAATAAAAGAAAAAATATCAAAGAAAAATAAATTGAGAATAGAAACAAATATGGCATTAAATAAGCCGATATTGTTTGATGTTATTAAAGGGAACCTTTCTTTGCAAACCAGGAAGAAAAAGGATGGTACAGAAGTTTCTGTTTTGGTGTTAACGGATGAGTTCGGTGATAATTATTTGTTGATATCAAGAGGTAATTTGATAAATAAACTTATATCGAATGAAGAAATTATTTGTTTAGGAAGAGAAGTTATGCCTTTGAAAGATATGTATTTGGTTGTTGATGAGATAAATTTTGAAATATACGAAGCTTACGATTTGAATTATAATAAAATTAAATAATTTCACAAATTTTTCACATTTTTTTTTGTTAAATTTTATATATAGCTTGTATAATATAATTGAGAAACTATGAGGAGGTGCCTATGAGAAAAGCAATTGTCTTGATAATAAGTTTTATATTTCTTGTATCGAGCAATATACAAGCTTCTCTTTTTGCACCTTCGTTCAATCCGTATTCTTTCGGACCGCAAGGTAGATCTGTTGCAGATTTAAGAGATTTTGCAAAACCTAAACAAATGGCAAATATATTGGCAGGAAGACCTGTTGTTGCCACAAAACAAGATGGAACAAGAGTTTATTATTCTTCAGACGGAAAACTATGTTTGTCTATAAAACGAAATGGTGAAATGAGTTTTTCTTTGGGAGGTCATTCGTTAAATTTAGATAAAAACGGAAAGCTAAAAAGCGAAACAAAGACGTTAAAGGGTAATTTCCAAGAAGTAAGAAATGAGTTTGGAGAAATAACCGGTTATAATCAATTGGATGGTAGTGGTAGTAAGGTAATTTTATCTTATGATAAAGATATGAATAAAATTATGTCCTATGATTATGGTAAATATGGAAAATCTTTAGTGTCATCACTTAATCTAATGAATGGACAAAAGACAGTATATGATAAGCATGAAAGGGCTATGGCTGTTTACTCGGATGATGGGTATATATTAACGACGTATCAATATAAAGATGTAAGTTATGATACGGATAAAGACAGAAGAACATTAATTACAACAAAAGCTGAAGGAGCTATCGAAAATGGAGGCATCATTTCTTCAAAGTCCTATCACAATAAAATTGTGAAAAGCACTGATGGTTCTGACGGGACGGATGGAGAAACGATTCTTGATATAATGGCACATACTACAACTTACTATGATGCCGAAGGTTTGATAATGTATGTAAATAATTATGAAGGGGTAACGACAAATATTTATTATTATAAAAAAGATTCTGTTGGAAATAAAGTATTAGAGTATGTTTTAGATACTACTACTAAAGAAAAAACATATTATGTAAATAATAAGCAGATGTATGTTGAAAATGCCGAAGGAGCAGTAATAACAAGATATTATTGGGATGGTAGTAGATTTCTTTATTCTGCACAGATAGGTACTGATGGTAATTGGATAACGACAACCAATAATGATGATAACGATAATATTACAGCTTTTGGAAATATTGTTTATAATAGGGATGGAACGATTGATACTATAGCAGATGATAATGGAAATATAGTTGAAAGATATTTTTATAAAACAGATGTTGATGGGAATAAAATTTTGGATTATGTAAAAGATGTTACTAATGATACAATAACTTATTATGATGAAGATGGTTGTGCAACAAAAACTGTAGATCCTAAGGGAAATATTATAACGGATTATGGTTATAACGGTTCTCAAAAAATTTATTCTTTTAATAGAGAAACCGGTGTAACTACGTGGTATGTAGATGGAAAAGATATTGTTTATGAATCTTTATACGATAGAGTAATTTCTGAAAATATTCGAGTAGGTGGGCAATTAGTTGGAAGTTGGAATCTTGTTCAAGGTGCTGATGGTGATGAGTCTTACAGTTTAACAATATATGTTAATGAAAATAAAAGATTTCAGATTAATTATTTAAAGGAAATACCTAGTGCTAACTTGGCATTATTTTTAATGAATGAATACATTAAAACCGGTTCAAGCTCAATAGATTGGTTAATAGCCAATGGTTACATAAAAGAAGATCAACTTAAAAAGGATGATATAGTTGATACTTCTGTTGCAAATTCTGAAGAGTAAAATTTTAATTCTATTGAAAATAGTTAGCCTATGGGCTATAATATAACAGACGTGGTAGATAAAAAAAGGGATATTATGAAAAATACGGTTTTAGGATTTAGTTTTTTTTCTAAAAATAGTATTTTCCTAAACAAGTTAATAGCTTGTTTAGTGTTTTGTTGCATAGTAATGGCATCTACCAATATAGTTAATAATTTTTCCGAAAATAATATAGTTATAGACGATGCAATTCAAATAAGTGCGGAAACAATATTGGTTCAATTCTTTTATATATCCGCATTACCGGCAAACTTTATTTCAAAATTGTTTTTAAGTAAACAAGCGGATCCTATTTCAAACAAAAAACAGGCGGATGAGCAAAATAAAAGTAAAACGGAATCTAATAGCGCAAAGGCGTCTTTAGGGTATTCAATAATGCCTGCACAGGCAGATTTAATGAAAAATTTGGAACAGAAAAATTTAAAAGAAAATAACAATTTGCCGTTGTTTGTAAAATCTTTAACTTCGGCGGAAAGTTGTTGTTTTGGTAACAGCTGTAGTTTGTTAAGCGGTATTTACGCTAAGTTTAATTTGGATATAATAACAATGTTGTTATTGGCGATATCTCTTGCAAGAAGAAATATCGGCGAAGGCAATGTAGTTACTATCAATATAAAAAATATTAAAGCAGCTCAACTTACATTGTTAAGTTGAGCTGTTTTTGTGTCTGTATAGAAAATTTATAGACACAAAAAAGGAGAAAATATGAAAATAATCAAAAATTTGTTTAGGAGTTTAGCGAGTCTTATAAGTAAAGAAAAAATTAAAAATTGTTATTCGGGCACAAAAGATTATGTGCTTTCTTTAACATTTGTTAAAGTTACGGCAATAATCGTTGTGAACTGTTTCTTGTTAACCTGTGTTTACGGCCAAGGGGTAGCTGCTGTTATAGATAATGGCAGAACCGCAACACAATTTAAACAAATTTTTGATGATTTTGCACTTCCTTACAGTTACGGAAAAATAACATCCGCAAACTTTATGGACAGTGATACGGTTGTAATTAATATACAAGATTTGCACAGTCATCCTGAAGTTCAAAGAAATATAAACAACATAATTTCTTTGTTTGATGAAAAATACGGTGTAAAAAATGTTTATCTTGAAGGTGCTTACGGACAGGTTAGCACAAAGTGGCTTACTGTTGCAAAAGATGATGCAGTTAAAAAATCCGTAATGGATAAGTTGTTAGATGCAGGAAGATTAACAGGTGCAGAATATTTTTCAGCCTCAAAAAACAAAACGGAAATAATTAAAGGGTTGGAAAATAAAGACGAATATTTTGATAACTTAAAAAGATTCGGTCAAATAATAGATAATCAAAATATAGTAAATCTCCACTTGGATGAAATAAATAACACTATAAAAGAATTACAAGCAAAATATTATAACAGACAACAACAAAAAATTGAAGAATTATCCGCTCAATACACTTCCGGTGCTATAGATGCAAAAAAATATTTTACATTGATGAAAAAACATGCCGATAAGTTGGGAGTAGATATAGATTCTTATCCAAATTTATCTTTGTATACGACATTGTTGGAAAAACAAAAAGAAATTAATTATCAAAAAACCACACAAGAATTGCAGGTTTTAGTTGTAAAACTGAAAGAAGTTTTACCTTATGGTGCATATAAAATGTTGCTTGAACAAACAAAAAATTTTGCTCAAATGGACAAATTGTATGGTTACATAATAAAACTTTCAAAACAATATAATTTTGATTTATCCGTAAATTTTCCTGAGCTTGAAAAGTTTTTTGCTTATATAGAATTGAGTCAAAGAATAAATCCGTTAGAATTAGTTAAAGAAGAACAGGATTTTAAAGACGAAATTAACGACAAATTTTCAGCTAACAAAGCAGAAGAAGAAGTTGTTTTCTTAAGTTCGTTTGTAAGATATTACAGAGATTATTTAATAGGTAAAATAACTGCAGACGATTGCAAATATTATCAGGCAAATATAGATAGATTTAAAAATCTTTGGGTAAAATATATAGATAACAAAGAGATTGTAGCATTGGAAGATTATGAAACAATTTCGGATAAGTTCTATAGAATAAACTCTTTGAGAAATGATTATTTTATTGAAAATATGAAAGATATTCTTGATACCAATAAAATATCTGAAAAAGTTTCCGGAAATGATGAACTTCAAAAAGTAATGAGTTCTTTGCAACAAGCTAAAGATATTTATATAACCGTAACCGGTGGTTTCCATACGCAAAGCCTTTCTGAGTTATTAACTAAAGCAGGTATAACAAACATTGTTATTACACCTAATGTTACTGGTGATACAAAAGTTGCGGAAGAAACATACTATAAAATAGCTCAGGAACAAGCTAAAATTTCTTTCCAAGCTTTAGCTCCGTTGATTGAATCTGAAGCGATACTGGCAGGAGATAAAGATGCAATAAAAGGTTTTTTAAATGCAATGCTTTCTACAGATAATATAAAAAATGTGTTAGATAACGAAGAATTTAAGGAATCATTGAATATTGAAAGTGTAAGCATTGAAGGTGAAGTAATATCTATAACAGTAAATGGTAATTCTTATAGATTTATGTATGATGGAAAAAATGGGGAATGGGAACAATCCGGAACAGAATCCGTTAATGAAGTTCAATCAAAATCTCTTAATACTATAAGAGATACTCTTAAAGTTGTAGAACAGGTTTCTTATATTTCTTCTGCAATTGCTGTAGCTACAACACTTTATCTTTTTTCTCCTATAGTGGCTCCGTTCTTGCCGGCAGTAGCCATAATATCTATTGCTGCAAGTGTATTTGGTTGGAGTTCCGTGGCTTTGAAAAATTATGAAGAAGCACAATTGGAAGGTGTAAGAAACGATATAGCAAAAGCAAAAAGCCTTGAATCTGATGAACAAGAAGCAAATTTTGAAAGTAAATTAGATGCAAAATTAAGAAATTTAGGTTTTGAAGAAAATGATATATCAAAAATAAATTTAAGTTATATGTATGATACTGAATTTGGTAATGTGAAAGAAGGAAAAATTCATTTGAATTATGGTGTTATCAATTCATTATTTATGGATGGAACAGAATTTAAGAATAATAGATTATCTAATGCATTATTTTCAATGTTTGTTGCCCATGAGTTAAGACATATAAAACATCCTGGTTGGTCTGAAACTTTTGTAGGTGCACTTGATATTTTCAACTTTATTTCCGCATATATGAAAGATTTGTTAAAGTTTTCTTCTCCAAGAGGTCCTACAGCTGTATCTTGGAATTTTGTAAGAGATGGAAAAATAGGAAATTTAGCAAAAAATTATGAAACTGCAAAAACAAATGAAAATTTCAATAATTTATTAAATGCTTTGGTAGAAACAACAGGTCTTAACAAAACTTTAGTTGAAAACTTCTTAGTTAATGGTATGAAAAAATATGGTGATAACTTTAATATATTGCAAGCATGTGCACAGATAGAAACAGCAGGTTTTATTTCTCAATTTGATATTGTTCATTTAGGAACAGGTGGCGGAAAAACCGAAGCAGGTCAATTGGCATTAGCACAAATATTGATGAATCAGGGAAGAGAAGGTTTTAATGTTAAAGAAAGTTGTGGCTTATATATGACAAAAGACTCTCAATTAATAAGCGATTTAAATGGTTTTTATGAAATTTTAAATAAAGATGAAGTTATTAGAAAATTATTGCTCGATAGTAATTTTATAAGTAATAAAGAAGAAGATATAAAAATAGGTTATGTTCAAAAAGATTCTGAAGGTAAGGATGTTTTACATATAATTAGCAAGGATGGTGATAATATATTTAGAGGTACATTTGCAGAACTTCAAGAAGAATGTGCTGTTGTAGGTAATACATTAAGTGCATTTTCTCATCTTTATCAAAATGGACAATTTGCTGGAAATCAAGACTTTTTTACAATGCATGATGAAGGTCATGTAGGTTTAGTAGAAGGTGCAGATTCTCCTAACTCTATTGCAAGTGCCGAAAAGGTTTATAATGCAGAAGAAAAGCAGGAAGCCATTATTAATATAATGGATTTAGCTATAGGTATGTATGAAGAATTTAAAAATGATTTAAATAATCCTAAAGCTCCGTTTAGTCTTCAAGATGGGACTTTTAAAATTAATGATAGCAGTTTTGGTAAATATGGAAGAGATAATAGATATAAAACTAATTTTGAAGAAGTAAAAAAATTATATCCGAACTTAACACAGAGAGAATGGGAAAGATATTTGAATTCTGCGCTTGGTACTATTTATGAATTTAGAAACAATAAAGGATATTTTATAAATGAAGAAAACGGAACGGTTTCTTTATCAACAAAAGATCAACAAATTGCTGCCGGACAAAAGAGAAATGATTGGGGCCAATTAATGTTGGAAAGATGGGCAGAATATGAGAATGAAGGTTTTAAAGTTAAAGAATATACTATAGAAACAATTTCTGCCAGTGAGCAAACCAATAAAAACTTTTTGAAAAAAATAGGGAAAAATAAAAATGCTGCTTATTCCGGTTCTTTAGGAGCAAGCAGAAAATATATAAAAAGATTGTTTGGAAAAGATGTTAAAATAGTTGAATCTACCGAAGTTGCCAAACAAGAAGATAGAGAAACACGATGGTTCTTAAGCAATAAAGAAAAACAGAATGCAATAAATTCCCAAATTAGTAGTTTAATAAAAAATGGTGATAATAATTCCATTGTTATAAGGATTGATAATGAAAAAGAAAGAAATATCATAAAAAAATATTTAGAAGATAATGGTATAGATGTTGGTATTTGGACGGCTGAAAATGGAAGATGGGCAACAGATAGAAATGAATATATAGAGGAATTAAAAGATTTTGTTCAAACAAAAGGTAGGGTTGCTATTGTAACATCTGCATTTACAACCGGTCTTGATTTAAGAACAAAGGGAGAGATAGACCAAATAGATTTATTGGATGCTACAACAGGGGAATATATAACTGAAGATCAGTATAAAAATAGAGCCGGAAGAGCAGGTGATGAGGCAAGTTTTGAAAGATTTTATTCTGTTCAATCTTTAGAACAATATAAAGATGATGGTGTAAAGAGCGTATTAATAGCAAAAATTGAAAAGGCTGTTAGAAACGGAGACAATGAAAAGGCAACAAAATTATATAGAAAGTTGCAGGATATTTTATTTGACGAACAACTTGCAAGAAGTGAAAGTATAAAAAATAAAGGCGATTTAAAAGAAAAGGAAAGCGAAGAATATAATAATTTGCTTAATATTTATAAGAGTAATGAATGGCAGCAGTTAGTATTTGGTAAAGAACTTCAAGACAAAGACTATATTGAAATAGCGGAAAAATTATCTGAAGAAGATCTTGGAGAATATATAATTAAAAAAGCAGAAAAAGTATTGGGAAGATCTTTGTCTTATGCAGAAGTTACTCAAATAATTTATGACGAAGAAGCAGATAAAAATAAATTCTTATTAGACATAGGTAAAAGTGTAGTTGAAGATTTAAGAATACATAATGTTAATGCTATAAAAGATGCTCATAAGGGTTTTAGAGTAGCAATGGAAGAAGCTAATATTAGATCTTTTTCTGAAATGGGAACTGGTATTTTGGCAAGCCTTGAAAAATTGGCAGAAATCAATCCTGACATAGAGAATACCAAAACTTTTTATGAAACATTGGACGGTTTTTATAATTATGTTCAAATAAAAGCTACGAGAAATTTTGGATTGGATATTAATAATAACAGATATTCTTCTGTTGTTGTTGGTGAATTAGATGGTGATATTTATAAATCTAAAACTGCAATTAAAAGAGTTGTTGCTAATAGAATAGGTTCAGTATTAGAATTTTTAGAAAAATATACAACTATATTAATAAGATCTTCAATTGTAATGATTGCAATATCTCCGTTATTGGCAACTTTTATTCCCGGACTATCTTTCATATCGGGATTATTTGCAGTGTTAGCTGCTCCTGCACTTGCTCCTGCACTTACTGTAATTGCGGCTGGTATTATTGCTGTAGTATTGTTTAAAAATTTAGTTGTTGATAAAATTCAAAAATACGATCAAGAAAGTGAAAGAAAATTTGCTGTTTCTGATTTTAAAGGAAATCCATCTTTTGAAAGTTTTACTAATGCAGCTTTTTCTGTAATGAATAGAATATTAACAACAACCGTAACAACAGCTTTGTTCGGTGCTGTTGTTACCGGTTTATTAGGATTATTTATTTCTTCTTTATTACCTGTTGCTATGCTTTTTGTTGCAGTAGGTGTCGTTGCAGGAATAATTGTAACATTGTTAAATGCAAGCAAAATATCTGTTATGTCAAAAGTTGTTCCGGATAAATCTAGTTCTGCAGTTACAAATTTACTTTCCGGTATAGCTGTTGCAACAACCGCTTTTGCTATCAGTTTGTTGGGAATATCGGCAGCTCCGATTGCATTAGTTGCACTAGGATTGTTTTTTGCAGTTCAATATATGGGTAAAACAGATTATATGACTATTGGTAATTTTGTTGCATTTTTTAGTATTGGTTTAGTCGGGGCATTAGCTTTGGGATTTGTGGGTTCTGTAACATTAACTGCAATGCTTCCTATAATAGCTTTGGTTGTTATGGGTGGAATGATGAGTTTCATTGTAATAGGAGCTTTTTCAAGACAAATTTCTTCAGCTCCATACATAAAAGAACCTTTAAAAGATTTAGATCAATATATAACATTTGATACCAGACAAGGAAACTTTATTGAAAAATTAGGTTATGTAGCAAATTTCTTTAACACGAGTTTTATTAAAGTTACTGTATTTAGTGTTGCGGTTGCTGCATTAGCTTTTTTACAGATTATAAATCCTGTACTTGCAATAGCAGCAATATTAATGGGATATGTTGGTATTGTATCAATATCCAAAAAAAGTAGTTTAAGTAAAGCAAAAAAAGATCAGAACGGCATGATATTATCCATGGATAAAAAGGTTTTAAAATCTCGTGCTGATAGTATATCTAAACAAATAGAAGAAGAAAAAATAAAAGAAGAAAAAATAAATCAAAAATTAAATGATTTTTCACAAAAGATAAGTGATGTGTTTGATAGAGTATTTGGTGCTAATATAAGTAGAAATATAGCAAGTAATAAAATTGTTCAGAGTGCTTTTAAGGTTGGTATTCCTGCAGTTACGGGTATAGTTGTAATTGCAACAACTATGAATGTTGCTTTTGCAACAGAAAACACAACGGATGCAATAGATTCAGGCAGTTCCGTAAAAGCAAGTGATTCCGAAGTTGAAGCAATGAGTAGTGCTATTCCAGTTGAGGATGTAGAGACCGTTGCAGTTGAAGAAGAAAAAGCACCTGTTGAAGAAAAGAGTGATGAAAATGTCAAAGAAGAAAAAGCGGGAGTATCTGATAATAATCAAACAAAAACAGACGATAAAAAATTAGGTGTTGATGATGTTAATTTAGAAAAAGAAGATGTGTCGGAAGATAAAGCGCCTAAAAGAGTATCAGAACCTTCAACAGATACAAGCAAAGTAAGTTCGGGGAATGCACAAACTCCTGAAGATGCCATTAATGATATAGAAAAGAATGGAGTAACGTATAAAGATAAAGATACCGGAGAAGAAAAAAAGATAAGTTGGAACGAGTTGACGGATGAGACAAATGGAGTTTGGAACAAAGATGAAATAAAAAGCATAATAACAGGTGCAATAACAGATGAACATGGAAACTTAAAAGAAAATTATGATGAGATAATTTCTGATTTGGCATCGAAAAATATGTTTGAAAAAGGAAACAAAGAATATATAGCAAATGTTCAAGATAGTTTAGGGAAAGATTATACGGTAAATAAAAAAATTGAGAAAGTAAATGATGAATATGTTTTATATTTCAATGTAAAGGATAAAAATGGTAAGGAATTTAAGGTATATCCATATAGTATAGAAGGGAATAAAATATTTGAAAAGGAAGGCGGTGTTGATACTTCTGCAGTAAATCATATAATTGATACATGGAATGAGTTGGATGAAAATGAATACGCTAACGTTGAAGGAAAACTTGATGAAAATAATGATTACTGTTTTGAAGTAACGGATAAGAATGGTCATACAATACAGGTATATCCGTTTGATGAAAATGGTATTGTTGAAAATAGTGCAGAAAATGCGAAAAAAACTTTAGATACTTGGAATTTGTTAGAGGATAATGGGTATGATGTAACTAATAACAACAACGGTTCATTTACGGTAACAAGTGAAGGTGGAAATACAATAATGGTATATCCATTCAGTTCCGATGGAAAATATGTATTTAATGAAACGAATGTAAAGAACTTGTTTGATTCATATGATTCATTAACAAAAACATACGGGAAAGATAACGTAGTAAACAACAAAGATGGAAGTTTCACGGTAACCAGTAAAGGCGGAAATACAATAACGGTATATCCGTTCAGTGCTGATGGCACATATGTATTCAACGAAACAAATGTAAAGAACTTGTTTGATACATACGATGCATTGACGAAAGATAATCAGTATAAAGA
>JAEEGL011139439.1_pt1 | contig 15832 bp, 12 predicted proteins | sample 9134231 | NCBI WGS metagenome assembly JAEEGL01 (sample SAMN16246548, study PRJNA631951) | gut metagenome | biome: gut microbiome; feature: rumen; material: fiber-attached | host: Bos | place: Iran: Karaj | collected 2018-10
AGTTACTATTACTCAGATATAATAAACGCAGTCCACAGAGTCGGAGTCGGACTGTGCATAGGCGACGGATATCCTGACGAAAAATTGAAATTCGGAATCGCAGCTTTGGAAGAAATTCACTCGCAGAATCCTGAGGCAGAGACTTCCGTGTTTGTTAAGCCTTACTCAAACGAAAAAATTCTGGAACGCTTTGAGTGGGCTTCAAAATGCACAAACGTTGCCGGAATAGACATCGATTCATACAACATCGTCACCATGCGCAACAAGGTAAATCTCGAAAAAAAAACTGCCTCGCAGCTTCTCGAAATAAAAAAATCACTTAAAGTTCCGTTTGCAATAAAAGGAATTTTCTCTGAGGAAGACATTGAGCTTTTAAAAGAAGTGCGCCCGGACATCGCTTACATCTCAAACCACGGCGGACGAATAGAAACGCGCAAAGGCAGTACTGCGGAATTCCTGGCAGATTATGGAAACGAAATCCGCAAATATTGTGGAAAAATTTGGGTTGACGGGGGAATCCGCACTCCAAAAGATGTGGCCACAGCAATGGCACTCGGCGCAGACTGTGTTCTTATAGGACGCCCTTTTGCAACTGCCCTTTGCCACGGCGGAGCAGACGAGCTGTGCAAAAAAGTATTGCAGTTGAGCCTCATAAAGGCGGCTTTTCCTTCATAAGGCTCTCATCTTTCTTAAAGAGTCCGTTAAGGACTAATTGTAAAGATAATAAACACTGCTTGATGAATTGCTGAGTAAATCGCCGGCCAAAGCTTTAGGATTTGAGACAAGCGATGATACAGCCGAGAACAGTGAGTAAATGTTATCTTTATACTCGTATTTAAAATCTATGAATTCAAATTTTTGAGCATTGTTATAGTCCGCCATATCCTGCTTTATTAATTTTTTTGCATCATCAATTGAACAGACTTCATCAATCAAGCCGTTTTTTAGAGCCTGATTTGCAGTATAGATTCTTCCGTCTGCAAGAGCTTTTACGCTTGAAATGCTCATTTTTCTGCTTGAGGCAACTATTCCGGTAAACTGCTCGTATGCTTCGTCAGCAACGGCCTGCATTATGGCTTTCTGCTCATCAGTAAAAACCGAGTTGTAGTTTCCCATGTTTTTGTTTTTTCCGGCAGTGATTGTCGTTGATTTTACGCCTATTTTCTTCATCAACTCTGTTGCGTCAAAAGTCTGCCCCGCAATTACACCGATTGAACCTGTAAGGCAGTTTCTGTTCGCATAGATTTTTTGAGCGGCGCAACCGATGTAATATCCGCCGCTGGCAGCAATTGAACCAAAATAAGCAAATACAGGCTTTCCGGTTGAGTTCTTGTAATCTTCAAGAGCCAGATAAGTTTCGTCTGACTCGTAGACACCACCGCCAGGAGAATCGATAAAAAGCAAAATTCCGTGATTCTTTTCATCTGCCTTAAGATTCTTTATGGTTTTTAAAATCCAGCTCTGATTGTAATTTCTGCCGGAACTTGAAATAACACCCTTTACATAAATTACGCCGATGTAATCGCTCTTGATTTTTTTCGGAGCAGATTCCGTGCTGTTTCCAAGCACAAAATCTAAGAAAGTGGATGAGTCATCCGTCTCAACCTCAAACGGCTCTCCATCATACTCATCAGAATTGCGGGCAACGACTTTTGAAAAAATCGCTCCGACAACACTCACCAAAGCTATAATCACTAAAACAACAAGACCTTTCCTTACTTTTTTCATTCTTTTCTCCTAAATTTTCGCATTTACTCAGTTTTTGCATCAAAATCAGCAGGTTTTAAAACGCCTGTATCAAAAGCCATTTTCTTTAAGTCAAAATACGCGTTTGTCATGGTCTGCTTAAAATACGGAGCAAAGAAAAGATATCCGATTCCGAGCGTACAGACAGCAAGCAAAATCCAGCCCAAAAAACTCAGCATGAGGCAGAACAAATCCGCCTTGTGCCCGCTTGTCATGATTTTGCTTATCCTCATCGCCTTTCTGACTGAAATTTTTGGATTTTCAGCGATGACCCAGAACATCATCATGTAGCTGATCATTTTTACAATGGCCGGGAAAATAAAAAGCAGCATCCATAAAAGAACCCACAGCCAGAACCACAAGATTCCTAAAATTGCCGGAACCCATTTTTCCAGGCCCTCAAAAAAATCATCGAAAGTCATCTTTTTTTCAGGCTGCATGAGCTTTAAGCTGACCGTAATCATTGCAACCTCTAAAATTCCAAATGCACAGGTAACTGCAAGTTTGAACCAGTCGTTATAACGCGCAGCATAGCTTAAGCATGAATAAACGGCAAACTGAATTGCAGCAAACACGCATGGCATTTTCCAGCGTCCGTTAAGCTGGGCAAGAGCCATTTTTTTATAAGATTTTGAATCAAACACTTTTTTTCACCTTCATTTAACAATACCTTTATTCTACCATGTTGGCAAATCAAATAAAACAAGACTTGAACCAAGTCATGCAAAGAAACTATAATTTTACCATGAATATCACACTAAAAAACAACAACTACGAAGTAGTTCTAAGCACACACGGCGGAGAAATCAATTCTTTCCGCAGCGTAAAAGACGGTACAAAATATGTATTCGAAGGTCCTGAATCAGTCTGGAAATTTCATGCACCGATTCTCTTCCCGCAGGTTGGACGCATCAAAGACGGATTCTACACTTATGACGGCAACGAATATCACCTTGTAAACAACGGAATGAGCCGCGAAATGGAACACAAGCTCATCGAGCAGAGCGAGACATCCGCAACATTTGAGCTTACAGAAAGCGCAGAAACAGCAGACAAGTTCCCTTGGAAATTCTCACTCAAGACTCACTACGAGCTTAAGGAAAACGGCCTCATCTTTACGACAACCGTAACGAATACTGACTCAACGACAATGCTTTTCTCACTCGGAAGCCACACAGCATTCTGCTGCCCTCGCAACACAGATCCAAAAGGCACTACAAACGCTGACTATCAGTACGAATTTGAAAAACGCGAGCCGCTCACAACAGTCATCTTGAACGATGCGGCACAGCTGGCAGTTGACGAAGAAGGAACCGCACCTTGCACAAAACCTTACGGCGAAAAAGAACCGGGAATCATCCCGATTACAGCTGAAGGATTCGGAAACGGACACTTCTTTACAGCATTCAAATCAAACTGGGTGGGCTTGCGCAACAAAAAAGACGGTTCTCTCGTAAAAGTAAACTGCGCCGGATATCCTTACGTAATGGTATGGCAGGCTGGAAAAGGCAGCGAAGGTGCAGACGGAAACGGATTCAACTGCATCGAGCCGTGGTACGGAACAGCTGACGCAGAAAACACAGAGCACGAATGGGAAGAAAAGGCAGCCTTGATTTCCCTCGAACCTGGAAAATCATTCACAGCTGACCAGTCAATCACAATCGAAAAATAGTCCCTTATTCGGGCGTTTTACAAAAAAAAGCTCTGCCTGGCGCAGAGCTTTTTTTTGTAACCGGGTGTTCCGCAGCTTGGTGCCCGCGGTCAAAAGCATACGCTTTTGACTTGCTTCGCAACTGCTACACCCCCTAACGCATTTTGCATTTCTTAAATCACAATCCGAGGCATTTCGTCTCAAACTCTTTTATCGAAAGCGGCGACTCATAGAAAAATCCCTGGAAAGTAGAAAGACCGAATTTTTTCAGGCATTCCTTGTCTTCGATTTTTTCAATTCCCTTTGCGACAATATTTAAGTCAAAGTCACTTGCAATCTTTACGATTGCAGAGAGGATGACTCTGTTCCGCTCAGAAGTTTCAATTCCCGCAAAGAAATTCGGATTGAGTTTTATGGCGTCAAAATTATAGTTTTTCAGAGTGTTGAGCGCGGAGTAATCAGAACCGAATCCGTCAATTATAATCTTGAAACCTTTTTTGCGAATATCGTCAAAGTACTTTCTGGTATTATCCGTCTGTTCAATAAGCATAATCTCAGGAATCTCAAATCCCATTTCATTTGCGTCGAAATCGTATTTATCAAGAAGTCCGCTCAGAAACTTCTCAAAATCGATGTAATATCTGTCCTTAGCCGAAATGTTTACGGATACAAAAACATTCGTCTTTCCATGCCTTTTCCACTCGGCAAGTTTTTCTGCGATTTTCTCACACATGTACATGTCCAGTTTGTGCAGAAGCCCCCGCTTCTCAAGGATTTCCAAAAACTCTGCCGGCTGCCAGATTGTTTTCTGAGCGTGACGATTCCACCTGACCAGAGCCTCGACATTTACAGTCTCGCCTTTTGAGTCCTCAAACGGCTGCAGGTATACCTCAAATTCTCCTCGCTCCAAGGCAGCATCAAAATCATTTACGATTTCCCGCTCAAAAAGAACTTTCTTCATTAAGTTTTCATCATAATAGGCAAAAACATCGTTGTAATCATCCCTGATCAGATCCATTGCAAATTTTGCCTTGTCATACATCAGCTGAAGGCTTTCCTTCTCATCCTGAACTTCGTAAACTCCGGCAACAATAAAAATCTGGTAGGCCGTGTTCTCAGTTATTTTCTGAACCTTTTTAAGGGCTTGCTCAAATTTCTTTTCATTAAAATCATCTTTTTCTATCAAGACGGCAAATTTATCATCGCCAAGACGGCCGCCTATAATTTGCCTTGCAGGAATGCTTTTTATCAGTGCAGCCTGCTTTATAAGAACTTTGTCTCCAAAATCTTCGCCAAGAAGCTCATTCAAAAGCTTAAAATCCTTTATGTTCGAAACGGAAAGTATCGGATTCTTGAATTTTTTCATCCTGATTGCAGCTTGTCCAGCCTCAAAAAATCCAAGCCGGTTGTACAGGCCTGTAAGTTCATCATGAGTTGCTATTTCTTTTTCGTGCAGCATGGTCTCAATTTCTTCGGTTTTGTCCTCAAGCTTTAAATAAGAGCCGACAATCTGTCCCTCAAAATCCAATTCCTGATACTCAACGGAAAAATGCCGCTTCTGACTGTCACACATAAAGTCCATTTCACTTTGAGGATTTGCAAGGTATTTTTTTCTGAAACTGCTCGGGCCAATCTTTACGACACCAAAATTCACGTTGAAGAAGTTTCTAGCTGCCGCATTCATGTAAACGACTTTTCCCTCATAATCAAAATCAACAATTATTGGCGAAACGACATCTATGAGCCTCAAAAGTGAACTGTGAACTATAAAAGCCGGAAAAGAGAAATTCGAATAATAGTTAATTGCAAAAGCAAGAATTCCGTAAAAAATGACGGAAATATCTACGGGATAATTATATGAATACGAAATGAAATTCAACGCGATTACAAAAAAGTAGAGATTGAGGATAACTATGTACTTTCGCCTGTAATATTTTTTTGCAATGAAAGACTGCGTCAGTAAAATGGCAAAGGTCAGTGCGACCATCACGTAGCAGAAAGCAAGGTGTATGTAGTGCCACGAAAAAAATGAATGTCCCCAGTAAATGAATTTTCCGACTGAAAGGCATGGTTCAAGATCAAAACTGTGCTGGGTAAAACTGTTAAGCAAAAGAGAGACTGTATCGATTGTGGCAAGCGACTTGAACAAAACGTTTATCAGATGCTTCCATTTTATGTCACGCGTGTAGGCAATTGAAAAATTCAGCATGGACAGGGCAATCCAATCAGTTGAGATAAAGTAAATTTCTGTAAAAATGAGGGCTGGGAAATATCTGTAGGAAAGCAAAAACATCGTGTAGCTTCCCACGCCAAGAGTTGCAAACAGAAAAAGAGGAATCATCTTTGATTTTATTTCTGATTTTTCTGAGCGGATTGTCTTAACAACCATCATTATCAGAAAAGCACAAAGGACAAACGAAGCAATTATATATCCGAAAATGAATGCGCTTATCATTTTTGCCCTCCATCAAGCAGGAAATCATCTTTAAAATACCGTTCCTCAAATTCCTGCGGTAAAATCGGCTCAGAATAAAGATATCCCTGAAAAATATCACAGCCGACATTTTTCAAAAATTCAGCAGTCTCGGAATTTTCAACACCTTCGGCAACAATGGACATTCCGAGTTTTTTTCCCATTTCTATTATTGCGGTCAGGATTTTTCGGCTGCGCTCCGGTATCCTGTCCTGACACAAAAAAGCCATGTCTATTTTAAGGATGTCAGTCTTTATGTTTTGAAGAAGTGCAAATGAAGAATAAGCAGAGCCGAAGTCATCAGTTTCAATCAAAAAGCCAAAATCCTTTAATTTTTCGATTACTTCCGCATAAAAATTAAAATCCCTCATGAAAATCGTTTCCGTTACTTCAAGGCGCAGTTTAGAAGGATTTATGCCGTATTTTTTTACCAGGGAAGTCAAAACCTCATACAAATCAAACTGATAGAAATCCTTAGCCGAAATATTGACGGCAATATACATTTCTTTTCCTGATTCCTGCCATTGCGAAAGTTTTTTTGCCGCACATTCCCAGATGTAATAATCAAGCAGATACAAATATCCCCATTTTTCAAGAGTCTCAATAAAGTCCGCAGGAGAGACAACCCCCTTAAAAGGATGATGCCAGCGTACCAAAGCTTCCGCTCCAACAACGCTGTTGTCCTCGCTCAAAATTTGAGGCTGCAGGTACATTTGGAACTGTTTTTCCTCCAGCGCACGCTTGAATTCACTTATGATGCGTTTTTCCTCGATGTTTGCGGTAAGCATTTCGGAAACATAGTAGGCAACTTCCTGCGAGTAATTATCCCTTATGCTTTTTGCTGCCATCATGGACTTGTCATACATTGAATACACGCTTTCGTTTTTGTCAGGGATGTCATAAATTCCAATATCAAGGTGAATCTTGTAGTTTACTTTCTGCACTTCTTTTTGAAGAACCTTTGAAATCTGCAAAATTTCCTCAAGCCTGAAATCGTCTTTTTTTATCAGGAATGCGAATTTATCATCTGAGATTCGCCCCAAAATACTTATGTACTCATTGTTTTCTATAAATTTGGCCTGCTTTATGAGTATGCGGTCTCCAACAACCGAGCCAAACAAATCATTTATCAGCTTAAAATCCTTTATGTTGGTGGAAACCATAAAATATTGAATTCCTGAGTCTGATTTTATGATTTGTTCTGCTTTTTCGAAGAATGCCTTGCGGTTGTACGCTCCCGTCAGCAAATCGTGCGTTGCCTTAAATTTTTCAAGTTTTATTCGGTTTATGTCATTCGTGATGTCCTTGAAAATTATAAAGTACCCGAGGACTTTTTTGTTCTGATCTGTAATCGCGTGAAATTCTTCCTCAAAAACGCAGTCGTTTCCGTTCAGGTTTATGCTGATGTTCTCCAATCCAGAAGGTAAATTTTCTGCCAGATACTTTTCTAATTCCTTTAAAACGATTTTTCTGTCACGAAATGTTTTTTTTGCAATTTTGTTTTCGTAAATGCAGTTCTTTTTTGCATCGAAGCAAAATATCAGCGTCGTCATGTTTTCGGCAACAAGGGCAAGCAGGTTGCTTTCGATTTCCCGCGGGAATGTATAGAATGAAAAATACGTTGCGGAGATGACGAATCCCTCAAAAAAGAAAATAGAGAAATCAAGCTTGACCTTTGTAAATAGGAAAATGCACTGAAAAACAACGGCGGCACAATACTCAAACAAGATGATGTAATACTTTTTGCGGTAAAACTTATTGGCCCTTAAGATTTTGTGCACATACTCAGAGATGATTATGGCAACAAGAAAATAACACACGACTAAGTGAACAAAAAATCCAAATCTGAACTCCGCCCGCCAGCTGAAGAAGTTGCCGTTCACTAAATTTTCTGAGATTTCCATTGCGTGCCGCATGAAAATATTTGAGGCAAAGTTTATAAAGGCAAATGCCGCAAAATATTTGTATAAGCGCCTGAAATCAATTATGGTGCGGCTGTCAATCACTGTATCAGTAAAGAGAAGCGTATAATCAAAAAAAGCCAGAAGGAGCCAGAGGATGCTCGCATTATAAAGACCGACCAGCGCAAGCGAAACTACATGTCCAAAATTCACCAGCGTCAGGACATACAATACCGAAGTCAACATCGCCGAGCGGTTCAATAGATTGAGTTTGCGAGATAATAACTTTCTATTGGGTTTTAACAGGCAGCAGCAGACAACATTAGTAGCAACAGCCATCGCCGTTAAAATTACAAATATAAGTTTTAACAAATGGGCCTCAAAACTTTTTTTATTAAAAAAAGTATAAACCCAAAAAGTCTATTTTTCCATTAAATTGATTATATTTTTAACGTTTTGTCATCCGGGCACTTTGCAAAATACTCACGGATTCTCGAACGCGCATCATCATTGTCTTTTGCGTTCAGCATAGAAGACTGAAAGAAATGTCCAAAGCTGAAATTCAGGCAGAAATAAGCAAAAAATCTCTGAAGGCGGGTTTTCCAGAATTCAGGAGGCTGAAACTCCTCCACCAAGTCAATGAAATCAAGGGCAAGCTTCTCAAGGTTAAATCCGTTAAGGCTGACTTTTCCTTCTTGTGTATCGCCTGTGAGTGATGATTCAGAATTTGAAAGTTCCCGGAAAATCCATGGTTTTTGTACGGCAGCGGTCGCAATCATAATTCCGTGTGCGTGTGGAGCCGTTTTTTTTGCGGCCTCAAAACTCAACGAATCTTTTACATCACCATTTAAAATGACAGGTATCTGTGGAAAGTTCAGGGCCAGTTTTTCTACTGCGTTCCAGTCGGAATGTCTTGAATGCTTTTGCTTTTGAGTCCGCGCATGAAGAGTTATCATCTCAACTCCCTCATCTACAAGCATCCTGCAAAACGAAAAAAGCTTTTCCGGAGTATACGATTCATCACCAAGTCTTAATTTAACCGAGAGACGTTTTTGACTTTTGCCATCTTTTGCCGCATTTACGATTGCTGATTTTACGGCATGTACCATGAAAGATGTTTCAGAAATCGGTTTAAGCATCCACGCAATTCCGGCACCAGTCTTTACGATTTGTGGAGCACTGCAGCCCATGTTCAAGTCGATTCCAACTCCATTCCTTTGGGCAAGAAGGCCTGCCGCCTCCGCCATTTTATCTCCAGCCTTGTCGGTAAGCTGCCAGACCAGTTTCTCGCTCTCAGGCCCATCCATTAAATAATACTTTTCCCACTGACCGTTGTGCAGCAACGAAGATGCGTTTATCATTTCATTAAAGTATTCATCGCATCCTCCGAAATCCGCTACAAGAGTCCTGAATGCCTGATGAGTAATGGCATCCATCGGAGCAAGAAAAAGTTTGGTCTTATGCATTCTGTTTTTGTTCCTGATTTGATTGAGATGAGTGAGAGTTCAGGAATTCTGCAAAAATCTTCGCCGCAACGCCACACAATTCTGCGCAAGGCCTTTTTTTATAATATTCGCTTGTCCTTGCTTCGCTTACAGGAGAACTTGCCTCGTGAGAATCAGTTTCTCCCTCTTTAAGAAGCTTTTCGCTCGTACCCATCGGAACAAGTCCTAAAAGTTCCCGGCAAATAATTGATCCGTTTTCCTCACGAAAACACGCTGCAAGTTTCTGACCATCAGCATAAATATTATCTTTGGAAGTTTTGTTTCCGTCTGCACTTCCCTTCAGCATTCCAAGGCACAACATCATTCCGCTGACAGTACCGCACGTTTCCCGCATGCGGCACGTACCGCCACCAAAGGGCTGCGCAAGACGCAGCATCATCTGAGCATCAAATCCCAACTCCTCTGCAAATACTTTTACTACAGATTGAGTGCAGTTCAATCCAGAGAGGAAGTTTTCTTTTGCGCGTTTATAAGCTTCTTCCGGGAGCATGTTATCCCTCAATGATTTTTACAGCTGCATCAAGGAATTCACTGTCAAGATTTTCGATTTCACCTTCATCAACAGCCTTGTTGATTTCCTCACTGATAGGTATCTTTGCGAGGAGGGGAATTCCATAGTCCAAGGCAATTTTGTCAACGTTGCTGTGTCCGAAGATTTTTATCTCTTTTCCACAGTCAGGGCACTTTACGTAACTCATGTTCTCGACAAGTCCCAAAATAGGAATCTTCATCGTTTCAGCCATTTTTACTGCTTTTTCAACTATGACGCGCACAAGCTGCTGAGGAGAAGAAACTACTACGATGCCATCAACAGGGAGTGACTGAAACACAGTCAGCGGAACATCACCTGTTCCCGGTGGCATGTCAACGAACATAAAATCAACATCCTTCCAGACAACATCCGTCCAGAACTGCTTTACGGCGCCAGCAATTACAGGACCGCGCCACAAAACTGGATCCGTCTCGTGCTCCAAAAGAAAATTCATACTCATCATCTGGATTCCAGATTTTGTCTCAACTGGATAAATAGCGCCACTCTTGTCGCCCATGGCCTTTTCCTCAGCAACGCCAAACGAAGTCGGAATTGAAGGACCTGTTATGTCAGCATCGAGAACAGCTGTTTTGTAACCGCTTTTTGCAAATTTTGCAGCCAGCAAAGCTGTAACAAGTGACTTTCCAACGCCACCTTTTCCAGAAACGATTCCTATTACTTTTTTAACGCAACTTCCTTCATGAAGTTTTTCACGCATATCTTTAGACTTGCACGCAGAAGAACAAGTCGAACAATTGTGTGTACATTCGTCAGCCATAATTTATACCTCTTTATGATGGATATGAACGAAAATCAAAAAAAATTGTTTTTCGGACAATCCGGTTATTTAAGATAATAAAAATTTCTATATAAGTCAAAATTTCAAAGCGTTTATAAGAGTTTGCCGATAATAATTTCATATGACTCAACAAAAATACACATCCGCACTGATCGGAACAGGACGAATTGGATTTTCACTTGGCTTTGACAAAAAAAGGGAACAACCCGCAAGCCACACGATGGCTCTTTTCTCAAACAAAAAAATCAAATTGATTGCAGCTGCAGACTCAAATTTAGAAAACCTCAAGAATTGGCAGAAATTTTCAAAAAAGCACAATCCTCAAGTTCAGATTTTTTCAACAAGTGAGGAGCTTTATAAAAAAATAAGTGGAATTGACATAATCACGGTGGCTGTAAATGAAGAAAACCATTTTTCAGAATGCATAAAAGCAATCGAATACAGACCTCACCTCGTAATACTCGAAAAACCGGTCGCTTTAAATTCGAGTGAGGCTGAAAAAATTCAAAAAACGGCCTCTGAGCTGAATGTCCCTGTGATGGTAAATCACGAAAGGCGTTTTGCCAAAGACTATCTTGCAGTTCAAAAACTGATTCCCCAAATCGGTGAGATTCAAAATGTAACTGCGGAACTGGATTCAGGACTCAGAATCTATGGCGAAGAATTTGAGAAGGACGGAACATATTCGCTGCTGCACGACGGCACTCATCTTGTGGATATAATCAGCTTTTTGTTCGCAAGACAGAATTTTTCTCAATCCCCATTCCTCAAAAACCCGCTCGTTACAGGTGTTTACAAAGATGAAAAAAACATCGTGCGGAATTTTACGGCGAATTACACAGACGTTCAAAGCAAATACGGAATGATTCCTCAAATAACTCTGAAAATGAGTGGCCGCAGCAAGTTCTTTGAATTCAGAATTGAGATTTTAGGCACGCTTGGAAAAATCATAATCGGAAACGGAATCTTTGATTTTTATCTTAGAAAAGAGTCAAAGCTCTACTCAGGATTTTATTCACTGACCAGACAAAAAGTAAACCTGCCAAAGAAAACGGGTTACTTCTCCGGCATGATTCAAAACGCGGTGGATTTTTTGGACGGAACAAGTGAACTCGTCTCTCCGCTGGAAGACGCAATTTTAGACTTAAAGATTCTTGAGGAAATCAAGAAAAACTTTTAAGGCAAACTCACTCTTTCAGTTTTTCAGGGCAAACAGCTTTTATCAAGGCCTGCGCAAGGATTTTTGCAGGATCGATTTTTACGATTGGCATCTTAAGCCGCCCCATCGCCAGAGGAATTTCCGTGCAGCCCATGATGAATGTATCGTACCCCTGATCCATCATTTTTTCAGTTACAAGCCGCAGATTCTCAACAGCCTGATCCTTTATCGGGTTGGAGAAAGTCTTGATTCCATAGTCGTGACTGTAGATTGAATTCCATATGAGCTTCTTGTCATCGTCATCCGGCTCAACAATCTGATAATTTTCATCAAAAAAGTTTTGATAGACTTTTGAAAAATAAGTTCCCTGCGTTGCGTATAAGACAAGCTTTCTTTCGGATAAGTTTTCTTTTACCCACTTATGAGTTTCCTCAACGATGTTGAAAAGACAAATATCAAGGGAATTAATTTCAATGAATTTTTTTACCTGATTCATGATTATTGGTGAGTGAGCGGTGTTACAGGGAATGGCAATGTGGGTCGCACCCATTTGAGAAAGACGCTCTATGCAGTACTCGATGCCGGTGCATGGATTTTCCGTGTCAGGATGAAGTATGTAATAAGAACGGTCAGGTATAAGCCTTGAAAGCGACATCATCAGAACATCCGGATAATCCTGATCTGATTTTGCATCAACACAGTCAAAAACCTTCCTCTCCAAATCCATGCCGGCGTAAGGTCCCATCCCGCCTACAATTCCAATTGTCGGTCTCTTAAAATCAACACTCATAAACTCCCGTCCAGTTTCGCGGAGGACTGATCTTAAATTTTTCTGCACGTTCTTTTATGACACGAGCTGCAACATCATTTGCTTGTTCGATAACGGCAGACATGCTTTTAATACAGTTCTCCCAATCTTCGATAAAATAATATTTTAATCCCTGCTCATAAAGACGATACAATTTTAAAGTTTTAGGATTAGCTTTTCCCTTTTCGCAAAGCAACTCATAAATACAAAAGCCCTGAGATTTTTTTCCAAGACGGATTTTGTCAAGAAGACGTGTCTCAAAGAGGTCTTTTATAAGTTCTTGAGTTGCAGAACTCAGTATGATTTCAGTTCCGTAAAGTTTGTTCAGGCCTTTTAACTGCGTCACCAAATTTACGTTCCGGCCAAATACCACATGCTCGAAGCCGTCATTTAAAGCCATTTTTCCCAAAACAGCTTCTCCAGTATGAACGGCAAATCTTCCGCGGAATTTGTGGCTTCCGTTTCTGACACGAGCCTCTGACAATCTGTAGCAGATATCCTTACACTCAAGGGCTGATCGGCACGCAAAAAGAGCCTGATTCTTCTCGCTCATGCCTGATTTTTCGCCCCAAAATGCCATTACGGAACTTCCGATATATTTTTCAACGCTTCCGCTGTTGTTTTTGATGGCGCTTGTAAAATCAGAAAAATAAGATTTCAGACTTGGAAGAAGGATGTCAGGATTCTCGCGTTCTGAAATTCCCGTAAAATTCTCGATGTCCGAGAACAAAAGCGTGAGATTTTTCTTTTCTCCTTCTGCCTCTTTGTCTTTTGAAACTGCGGCTTGAATTCTAGGTTTATCTGATGTCGGATTTGCCGCTTTAAATGTTATTGAGCCGTTTTCTCTTCCGGCAACCAAAGCCGTTGTCGCAATATTTACGTAAACGATAAGAAGCGTTCGCATCGGATCAATCAAGGAATCGATTGCCATAAAGACAACAAGAATTGATTCCACCGGCAGGCCAAGAGGATCAAGAATGAGAGAAATCATTGGAAGTGTCAAAAGCCCCGAAGCACCGGCTGTAGCAGTACCGGCAAGCAGGGAGCCTACAACCATCAGGAGAAGAGAAGTAAACGTAACGGGAGCGTCATATATCTGAGAGACAAAACATGAAGCCAGCGCAAAATACATGATGTTTCCAAAACGAAGGACTGTCACGCCAAGCGGAAAAACAAGGTCTACCGTGTTGTGGTCAAAGTTGAGTGATTTTAATGCATTGACCGATGATGGAAGTGAAGCAAAACTGTTTCGTGTTGCAAAACAGATGATGATCGGATCCATCATCGCTTTCATTACCCTTATTGGATTTTTTATGCCTGATTTTACCCAGATGATTAGGGAACAAACCGTAAGCGCAATAAAGCCTGCAATGTAAAAAACAACAATGAATTTTACCATTGCAAGGAGAATTTCAACGCCAACCTGTGCAATCTGCTTTCCCATTAAAAACACAAGACCGAGCGGCAAAGCATACATGGTCCAGTTTATTAATTTTTGGAATGATTCTTTTAAGGAACTTACACCCCGTATTAAAAGATGTGATGAAGAATCAGTTAAAAAACCAATTGCTATTCCAAATAAAATGGAAAAAAACACCAGCTGTAAAATTATGCCGTTGCTGAACGAACTGAAAATATTTGACGGAACTATGTTGGCAAAAAAATCTACAAGAGACGTCGTGTTTGAATTTGCATCGAGTTCTGGGGAATATAAAGCCATCTCATCCCTTGATGTATCAACAGACGACTTGATTATCTTATCCAAAACAGGAGTCGTTGTTTCCCCCAAGTCTTTTCCAGGACGAGCCAAAGTACCAATTACCGTCCCGAAAGTTGCAGTTACAAGCAGAACAATCAGAAACACCAGAAGTATCTTTGTTACGTGCTGCCTTGCATTTTTATCCTGCATCAACATCGCCAGACTGACAATTATTGAAGTGACAAGAATCGGAATAACCGTCATCTGAAAAAGATTTAAATAAACGTCACCGATTATGCCCAAAGAAAGAGCCAGATTTTTTTCATAGAAACCGAAAATAATACCCAAAACAACTGATACAAGAATCGTTATAGGATTTTTAAGAATTTTTCCAATCATACGGCAACCTCTTACTGATTCTGATATTTTTTGAGTATTTCTTCAGGCTTAACGCTGTTTTCCCTTTCAAGGAAAATGTTTATCCAATAAAGAAGCTGTGAGCTTTCAGTTTTGACGGCAATAGCAATCGGGTCAGTTAAATCCGTAAAATAAATCGGCTTAAATAAGAGGGAGCTGTTCGGAACAGATTCAAGGACTTTTTTGATTTCAAGTTCATCACGATAAATGGAAAGAACTTCTCCTTTATACAGGGCTTCCACAGCATCGTCCCAAGTCTTATATTCTTTAATCTGTGCCTTTGGAAAATTTTCCCGCGCATAATTTACATAGGAAGATTTTGCAATCACGCCAATCGTTCCGTCATAATTCCTTACGAATTTGCTCACATTGCTTTCGGAGGCTACCTTTGCAAGCTGGAGGCGGTTGAACAAAAGTCCCTGCTTAAAAACCATGTATGGTGAAGAAAATTTTACGATTTTGGCACGCGAAAGCGTCCGGCTGAGTTTTGAAATTGCAAGATCTGCCTTGTCTTGAGAAACTAAAGTGACAAGATCGTTAAAAGTCGGAGCATCGCGGGAAATGACAAGTTTTACGTTTAATTCATCAGCGATTCTGGTTGCAAGATCTATGTCGTAGCCAACAAGTTTTCCAGCCTTGTTGACAAAATAAAAAGGAGGCTGATCTGTAGAAGTTATTACAACCCTGAGTTCTCCCTTGCGGATTATTCCAGCGATGTCGTCTTTTTGCTCAGCAAAAACAAATGAGACTGTAAAAAAAACTAATAATATTGAAAAAAACTTTCTAACATCTCTCATGTTTTAATTGTAGCTTAAAAAAAGTGAAAATCAATAAAATTCATAAGAAGGAAATGTTAACCGTCATTAAAACAAATGCAAAAACAATCTAGCACAATTCCCGACAATCTCTATATAATGAAAAATCACGCAAGGGATTGTAGCAGCGGCGGAGCCGTTCGCGCGAGTTTGCATGGCAAACTCGTTTAGCAACCGAAAGGTTGCGGCGAATGTAGCGATAGCGGAACTGCGGAAAGCCCGACCTGTGGATGGAGAGCGAAAGCGAACCAGCAACAGGTTGCGCCCAAAAATTCAGGAGCAAAAAAAATGGCATACAAGATTTTCATTGACGGAAAAGAAGGAACG
>JAEEGL012700395.1_pt1 | contig 15832 bp, 15 predicted proteins | sample 9134231 | NCBI WGS metagenome assembly JAEEGL01 (sample SAMN16246548, study PRJNA631951) | gut metagenome | biome: gut microbiome; feature: rumen; material: fiber-attached | host: Bos | place: Iran: Karaj | collected 2018-10
CATGTATGACGGGACAAAAATCGCCTCTCTAGATATGGAAGCTGAAACCATACGCGAATGGCAAGCCGATGGTAAATCGTTTCATTGGATTGATAATGATATGATTTATTCCGTTAATAACAATGATTTAATTGTGTATGATTTTGACGGGCTTAATAAAAGAGCCTTAGCCAAAAATGTTTCCGATCGTTTTTCGGCCGGTATTGTCGAAAATAAATGGCTCTACTATTTTAGTGATGACCATCTAATGCGTGAATGGATTATTGAGCACTAATTCCCAGTCATAAAATTCCAGATTCCTTCAAAGAAGGAAGGTTCGTTAGCCGGCAAGTCTTCTGCGTCGTCGGTTGGAGTATACTCTTCTGCTTGTTCTGCTCCTTCAACACTCGGAGAAATTTGCTCTGCCGTTACAAGTAAACGAAATCTAGAAGTACCAAGCGGTGTACAAGTTACTAAAGTTAAAAGTGGTTTGTCAGTTTCAACAATAAGAGCGGCTACATTAGACGGCTCCACCACTTCTTTTTTGACTACACGGTAAGTATAACGCTGAGAATTGTAGTTTACATATATTAAATCTCCATCTTCCAATCTTTCCAGGCCAGAAAAGATATATTTATATGGATTTGAACTATATACGTCACCAGCCGAATGCCCAGTAATCACTACGTTCCCAATTTCCCCCGGATAAGCGCTAGCTCCTGCTATGCGGTAATGTGCTACACCGTTATTCATAGCCGGCATTACTTCCGATAACGGTATGCCAAAATGGATTGGCACATCTACGTTTAGTTTCGGAATAATCAAACGCGGGTCTTCCGAAACTGTTTGAGTAATAGTCGGGTCAATCGCTTCAATCTGATCAGCTGGAACATTGCCTGGTGACACATAAGCCATAATTGGCGCAAAAATTAAACGATTATATTGCAAGAACAAAATCAGCAGCGCTACTGCCACTCCAGCCACAATCGGCATAAGATGACGTTTACGGTGCGTATTCTTTGCACTTTCGGTCGCTTTTTTTCTGATGGTAAGACGAAGCTTATCTTTGATACTAGTTTCTTGACCATCAGAAGCTATACTTTCTGTGCCGAGCGATAAGCCAGATTTATCATCAATTCTAGCACTTGCACGTGTGAGCGAGCCAAGAATTTCTTCTTCTTCAGCTTGCTCCCTAGCATCTTTTAAGCGCTCTTTAGCAATGTAATCTTGCGCGGCTTTTGAGTAGTATTCGCTATAATATTTTTGATAATAGTTTTGCCAGGCTGAGTGGTATTTTTTCCAAGATTCCGAATTAATTTTTGATGTAACGGGCTCATCTTTTAGACGTGATTTATCGCTTTCGCCGAGATTTGAAGCTTTTCTAGCAGCGTCAGCATAAGCCGCCAAGACTTTTTTCCTAGCGATTGCCGCAGCCGCCTGCTTTTGCAGGTCAGAAGAAACTTGCCCACCGTTTTTCGGATCCATAGGTTAATTATAGCATATTTCAATCTTTTATGGTAAAATAAGCATATCTGGGCGAATGGCGGAATTGGTAGACGCGGCAGACTCAAAATCTACTAGTAGCAATACTGTGAGGGTTCGATTCCCTCTTCGCCCACCACAAATTTACATTTCGTGAATTGTCATCCAGCTATTGCAAACCCCTTGAATAAAGGGGCTTTTTATTGTTTTATGGGATTCGCCCGAGATTAATTATTTATCCCAGTCAAATCCTTCACCGTAGTGGCCGTACTCGGCGGTTTTTTCGTAAATTGGGCGCTTCAAATCCAAATACTTAATAATGCCATTTGGTGTTAAATCATAGCCTTCAATTTCTTCAGGCTTACCGTCAACAATTACAGTTTTTTCTAGCGGTTCAGCATAGCCAATTGCATAAGCTAGACGCACTAGAACTTCATGCGCTTTGCGCTTCCTTAAATAATCTACCGCGATACGACGAGCCATATAAGCGGCCGAGCGGTCAACTTTTGAAGGATCTTTACCAGAATAACAACCACCACCGATTGCCACACGCGGACCATAGTTATCTACAATTAGCTTCCGCCCAGTTAGACCCGTGTCAGCCTCAAATCCACCTTGGTTCCAATCGCCAGCCGGATTGATATGGAGCTCCAACTTGCCAGTTAGATTGTTTTGAGTTACAAAATCACGCACTAGGTTTTCTAGCTCGGCTTTTGGCACGTTTTGGAAACTCGCCACGATTGAATCAATCGTACCATCTGGTGCAATTGTTACCTGGGTTTTGCCGTCATAGGGATGTTTTTCATAAATAAATTGATTTAGTCTTCTAGAAAGTACTTCCTCTCGTGGCAACATTTCTGGGGTCTCATCACAGGCATAACCAATCATGATTCCCTGGTCGCCTGCGCCACCAGTGTCTACGCCCTGTGCAATTTCAGGTGACTGTTTTACTACTTTGACGTGAACTTCGGTATCGTCGCCGGCGATTCGTTTGACGATTGCTGGGATATCAATATCCCCGGCTGTAGAAGTAATTTCGCCAGTCACAAAAACCACTCCGTGCCCGCCACAAGTTTCGGCCGCTACTCTAGCGTTTGGATCTTCTTTTAAATAAGCATCAAGTATTGCATCACTGATGCGGTCACAAAGTTTGTCTGGATGTTTTGGAGAAACGCTCTCCGCCGTTCTATAGAACATATCTTTCCTTTCTGGTCGGAATTACCACCTTGGCTTTCGCTAGGTTGGCAGGAGGTCACTGGGCCGCTCCCTCGCTCCTTCTTGATATTTAGTGTTAGTATTATGATTATAACACACGTCGTGGTAAAATAGAAAATATGAAAATTGCAATTTTTTCAGACTGCTATTTAGATCTCACCGGAGGTATCGTTTCGTCCATCAATGCCCAAAAAGCTGCTCTCGAAAAAAATGGTCACATAGTTTACGTTTTTAGTACCGCGTATAAAAAATCCGAAAAAGAGCTCGAAAAATTAAAGTCCCAGAACATTTTCGTAGTCCCTAGTTGTAACCATCTTCTACGTGGCATTACGCCAGTTTCTCGTCGTCCCAGAATCATTGAAGATTGGCTTCTAAATAACCATCCTGAGTTAAAAGATTTTGATGTTTTTTATGTGCACTACGAAGCTGGTTGTTCAATTGCGGGTTTGAGGCTAGCGAAAAAGCTTAAAATTCCCTCTGTACAAGTTATGCACGGTCGCGAAGACATGGGCGAGCAGGATTTAATTCCGTTTGGTTTTAGAACCATTGTAGCGTATTGTCTTAATGGTTTCCATGCTTTATATGTGCCGCATCATAAAAAAGTCAAAAAAGATGATTATCTTGCCGATACTTTAGCCAAAGCTAAAATGTGGAGTCTGATGGTCAACCATGCCTACTTTGCCGATGTCTTAATCACGCCTTCCGAACATTTTGCTAGGAAACTCGGGCATTATGGTGTCAAAAAGAAAATTTGGATTCTGCCGAATGGATTCCCAGACCAAAAGTTTCTCAAAAATCCCAAAGAACGGTCGTTTAAGGCCGACGAAACGTTAAATCTTATTTGGCATTCTCGTGTCTCGCGTGAAAAACGTATCATTCCATTTTTGAAAGCCCTGGAAAAGTTAAAAGGCAAATACCATTTAGACGTTTATGGCAGTGGTTCGGATTTAAAATACGCGAAAGTATACGCCAAAAAACATGATTTAAAGGTGACTTTTCATGGTAACACTACTTTTGAAAAAGTCCAAGAAGCTATTCAGGACGCTACTTTGGATGTATTAGTTTCTTACAATTACGACGATTATCCTTCTACCTTAGTCGAAGCCGAGGCGGCAGGCTTGCCAGTTTTTATTTGCGATCCTGATATGGAGGAGGTCGTTCCAGCTAAAAGCTACCTTATTTCCAAAAATGAATCTCCCGAAAAAATGGCCGAAAGTCTTAACTCTCTGTTTGACTATCCCGAAAAAATCGCCAAAATGTCAAAAATTATGCTCAAAAATCGCGATGAAGTGTTAATGAGTAATCGCATCAAACTGTTAGAAAAGATTTTTAATGGTATAATGAAAAAATGAGATATTTGGCAGACTTACTTACTCTATCGAGATTAATTTTAGCAATAATACTATTAGTTTTGTCATTTGTGGGCGCTCCAGCCGAAGTTGCCTTTGTAATATTCCTGACTGCCGAATTCACCGATGCTTTTGACGGTACTTGTGCACGTAAATGGCCTTTCCCCAAAAACAAGACTCCTAAATATCGCAAATATGCCGCACAATTTGATATGGTTTCAGATATTTTGCTCACCGCCGCGCAAGTGTTATTTATGACACTTCAAATCAACTGGGTACTTGGTGTAATTATCATTTGCTATTATGTAGTTTCATCCGTGGGTGGCGATCTTTTGGTTTACGGCAAGCTGCTTGGTCATCCAGATGATTGTACTAAGGATTCCTTGGCACATCGTAATTTTTCACTTGCTAAGAAGATCATTCTCACTCGTCGGTATATCTATACAATTTGCCTTGGCGTTGTCAATGCAGTAATACTCTTTGCGACTAGTTGGCCAGAACCAGTCAAATACGGTCTGTTTGCATTTGGTTGTTCAATTTTTGTGTTTATTTGGTTTTTCTTGCGTCAACGCCGTCAAAATATTTCACGCGATGCTGTGGATATCGAGAAAAAACTTGCGAAAAAAACTAAACGTTAGATTTCTCTTGCATTTCAACCTCATAAGTAATACAATATAACCATGAGTATAAAAGGTCATCTTCTCCTGTTTGGACTAATTAGTTCTACTATTATCTCAGCTTTTCTTCTAGCTTCTCCCTCCGCCTCTGCCACCTGTACTACAGTAGATGGTATCACGCATTGTTCTACTTCCGCAAATGCCTCAGTCACAGTTCCTGCTGCCTGTACTATGACTGCTACGTATAATACTCCTCACACTGCTACCATTAATCCTGGTACTAATACTACAGACATTGGTCAGACCACTCTCAAAGTAATTTGTAATGATGCTGGAGGCTATTCTGTCTATGCCGTAGGCTATACTGGAGAAGAGATTGGAGCCACTAATAGTAATAAACTAGTTAACTCTACTGACTCAGCTAAAACTATCTCTACTGGTACTGCTACGTCTGGTAATACTTCCAACTGGTCTATGAAACTAGCTGCTGTTTCTGGTACCTTTGCTCCTACTATAGAAAACGGTTTCTCTTCCTATCATACGGTTCCACTGACTTATACCAAAGTAGCTACCTATCCTAGCTCTACTATGACTCCTTCTACACCTGCTACTGCTACTACTGGTTCTAGCTTAACTACTACCTACTCTGCCTTTATTACTAGTACTCAGTCTCCTGGTACTTATGCTGGTAAAGTCAAATACACTATGGTCCATCCCGCTGATAAGGTTCCAGTAGCACCACTGGCTGAATCTGATTGCACAGCCAATAAGATCTGCTACGCTCCTAATGCTAATGATATAGAAGGTTCTATGGATTCTATCAGCTCTACTAAGATTGCTTCTGCTGCTACGGCTGGAGTACAGACCAGTGTTTCTAGCAACGGCACTCCTACCCTCATCGCACCAAACTATTCTCGTGCAGGTTATGGCTTTGCCGGTTGGTCTACTGATTTTGAAGCAGATAGCTCTAGCATTATTTATGGTCCTAATGAGACTATCACTACTAGTACTTCTGGTACCGGTGATGCTGATGTTTCTTCTCATGGTTTGATCCTTTATCCAGTTTGGATTGCTTCCACTGGCAATCTCCAAAACTGGTCTGGTTGTAGCTCCTTAACCCAAGCAAGCTATAATTCCACGACTGGCGAACTTTCTGCTACCCTTTCCTCTATGACCGCCCTCATGGACCAGCGTGATGGTAATGTTTATACAGTAGCTAAACTCACTGATGGCAAATGCTGGATGACGGAAAACCTTAGACTAGAAGCGGAAGATTCCGCAGATAGCACTTTAGCTCAAGGCTTTGCTGGCGTATTTAATGGGCTTGATAGCAGCGAGAATAGTAATTTTGAAAATACCACTAACGCTACACCAAACAATAAGTATAGTTCTTCCAATATAACTGGAAGTTATCCAGGCTACCGTATACCACGCTACAATAACAATAATATTAATCGTAGCTTGGGAGCTAGCTATAATGGTACAGGAAGTGGCACATATTATCAATGGTATAGCTATGGTAATTACTATACTTGGGCAGCAGCTCTTGCTAATACTAATTATTACGATGATGCTACATCTACAGTAGATGGTAAAACTTCCGAGTCTGCTAATACTTCACTCTGTCCCACTGGCTGGAGGTTACCTTATGGCAGAAACGAAGGAAACGGTATTACAGCTGGTGGGTTTTCTAATTTAGATACAAGTATGGGTGGCACTGGAGCTAATTATAGTATTAATCCGGTCACTAGTTTTAGCATGTCTGAATATTGGCGGCAGTTTCCAAATAATTTCATTTACGCTGGTACGATTGATACAGCGTCTACACTTTTAAGAGGTACAAGTGGCTCTTATTGGTCATCTACATCAATCCATGGCTTTCAGGCATACCATCTAGTTTTTGACTATGGTTACGTGAACCCGGGGACGCAAGGTCAACTTAAAAACAGAGGCTTATCTATCCGTTGTGTTTTAGGTTCTTAAGTTCATTCAAAAATCGCCGTCACCGTTGCACCGATGAAATCATTTGGATTATACAGATTCATCGCCACAATTTTGGCAGCTAATTCTCCATTCCAAATTGTCAGCGCCGAATAACCAGATTTTTCTAGCGCCACGGCTTTCACAGTGCCATTTTCTGCTACCAAGATTTGGCCATTATTAAGAGTAATTATCGCTACCGGATAACTCAGGGTAAACTTGTGTAATACTTCTGCCACTTGCATCAGAGGCTGAGACAGAAGAAGCATTTTTGGATAATACACCGCTTTTAAGAGTTTTTGCAGTTGTGACACGCTCGCAAATAGGATTAAACTTTCGTTCATTAATAGTCTCTCCGGATTATTATCTGCGATAAGATCGATGCTGTCACGAGTCAGAAGCGTCATTTTTTCGGAACTTTCGCACGCGCTAGCTACAGCTTTACCGGTGATACTATTGCGCGATAAATCGCCCAGTACCAGATTAAAATCTACTGCATTAAAAGCGTCTCTTAGCATTTGGCTATCAGCAATTGAGCCAGACTCGGTTGCTGGTACAAAGCAAAAATTGGGTAGTGGCGGTAACTGGGTTTTTAACTTTTCTGGCAGCACTAAGCGCACTTCTTCTAGGGGATATTTTTTATTTAAAAATTCCGCAGTTTTCATTTCGGTGCTGAAATTTTGCAAGCATCCGCCAATGATGTTCACCTTACCTTGTTTTTGTTCTGGAATATTCCAGCCTAGATCTTCGGTTGGCTCTCTAACAATCTTTTCAAAATATTCCATCAAAACTCCAATTCAATCGCGATTGGGCAGTGGTCCGACCCACTCACATTATCGTAGATTTCTGCCGCTTTTAAATACGCTAGTAATTTTTGGGAAACAAAGAAATAATCAATCCGCCAACCTACGTTATTGGCTCGCGCTCCTCCCCAATGGCTCCACCAAGTATACCGAATTTCGTTTGGATGAAGCTTTCGAAATGTATCAACTAGCCCAGCATTAATCATGTTGGTAATCCCCTGTCTTTCTTCATCGGTAAAGCCAGCCGAATGGTGGTTAGTGTCAGGTCTCGCGATATCGATTTCTGCGTGAGCAGCGTTAAAATCGCCACACACAATTACTGGTTTAGCTTGCTCCAGTGTTTTTAGATACTTCAAAAATTCCGGATCCCACAGTTTTTCGCGTAATTTCAGCCGCTCTAAATCATTCTTAGAATTTGGAGTATAAACATCCACTAGGAAAATCTTTTCAAACTCCGCAGTGAGAACGCGTCCTTCCGTTAATGGATCGCCAAAATGGTCTTTGAAATTGAGTTCAGTCGGCAAGTTATTGCGCACTGATAAAGGTTTAATTTTCGTAAAAATCGCTGTGCCAGAATAGCCTGCCCGTTCTGCCGAATTCCAAAGTTCTTCGTATTCCGGCAGATCGATTTCCGCTTGTCCCTGTTTGGCCTTGGTTTCCTGGAGACACAAAATATCTGGATCGTATTTGTCAATAAAATCCTGCAAAGCGCCTTTTCGAATTACGGCGCGTAGCCCATTGACGTTCCATGAACAGATTCTAAGCATACCTGCCCCTTTCGATATCGCGTTTTTTAATAGTCTCGCGCTTATCATATTTTTTCTTACCTTTACCAATGGCGATTACTAATTTGATGTGTCTTGAGCCACCAAGGAGTTTCACTGGTACAATCGTAGAGCCGGCCACTTTTTCCCGTTCAAAAGCTGCAATTTGCTTTTTAGTAGCGAGTAGCTTAATGTTTCTAGCTGTATCAGCACCTAAAGTCAGATTATTAAGCCAGAGCTCAGAATTCCGGATTGTTACAAAAGAGCCTTTTAGTTGCACGTGATGATCGCGAATCGAACGCACTTCTAACCCAGTTAGAGCCATACCCACAATTAGCTCGTCACCCAGATTATAATCGTATCTAGCGCGAGCGTTCACCGTCACATTATCTGAGACTCTTTTTTTCTTCATAAGACTATTATACCACCTAACAGACCTTAACGTTCTCTTCCCCGACTAGTTCGCGGAGCTTCCCTAGAAGCTCTGGTGAAGCATCTACTTTAAATGGCATCTTTAATGGCTTCTTGGTTTCGCCTTCTTTGATTACTAGTACCACATCTTGCAAGCCAAGATTTAAATCCGCTAATCTTCTGATATTAGTTAGTGTTTCAGTGTCCGAAGAATTTTCTATCAGAATATATAATCTTTCTTTACGTGGATCCTTAGGCGGTTCCTTTACTACTCTTGGTTCACTCGGAGCAGAATCGTAGGCCCTTCGTTCGGCGGCGTCATAATTTCGATACACTCTTTTGGCTGATGAGCCACTACGCTTTTCAGGTGCCTTTGCTGGGGCCTTTAGCTTGGTACCAGAAGGAGTATATGAGTTTAACACTTCGTCCGAAATTAGTTCTACTGTTTCGGCTAGAAGCTTGGCGTCAGAAGTTGGTCGCCCTTCTTTGTCGCGCGCATTGACTCGCCCAGACACTTTGACTACGTTATCCACTTCGAGCTTCCCGCCACACTCAGCGAAGACTGATGGGAAGACAATGAATTCTGTCTCGTCGGTTTTATTTTCAATTTTGACAAATGCCATTTTGTCGCCCTTTTTGGTCAAAATCGTTCGAACGTTAGTAATAATGCCACCAATTGTCACTGCCTTGCCATCATTCTCTTCTGAGACATATGACATTGGGTGAGTTTGCTCTTCGAAATAGGTATCATACTTATCAAGCGGATGCGCCGAGAGATAAAGCCCCATCAAATCGCGTTCCCACATTAGCTGTTCTTTTTCCGGGAATTGTGTAGGTGAAGGTTTAATCTCTACTTCTGGAATTTCACCCACTTCTCCCATCATGCCAAAAAGATCCGTTTGCCCAGAACCAACGTCTTTTTGGATTTTTGCACCATAAGCCTGCACTGCTTCTAGATTAAAGAGTAAATCCGATCTTGAAGCCCCAAATCTGTCAAAAGCCCCAGTTTTGATAGCTGCTTCCCACGATTTTTTATTGAACTTAGTCGAATCTACACGCTTGGCAAAATCACAAACGGATTTAAATGGCCCGTTTTTATCGCGTTCTGGAATTACGATATCTTCTACTAGGGACTTCCCCATATTTTTAATGCCGGAAAGCCCAAAGCGGATCGTATTTTCACCACCTACGATGCCAAAATCGCCATACGACTCATTGATATCTGGGCCAAGTACCTTTAATCCCATTTTCTTGCATTCGGCTATTTCAATTGCTAGCCGGTCAGTCCACCGCATGTCAGCTGTCATCAACGCCGCCATGAAGGCGTCTGGATAGTGCGCCTTGAGATATGCTGTCCAATAAGCAATCAAAGCGTAGCACGCAGCGTGCGACTTGTTAAAACAATAATTCGCAAAGTCTAGTAGCTGTGACCAGAATTTCTCGGCAATTTCTTCAGTAGCACCGCCAATTTCCACGGCTCCTTTGATAAACTCTGGCTTTACCTTCTTCATAAGATCGATTTTCTTTTTCCCTACGGCCTTACGGAGCGTATCGGCTTGCCCGCCAGTAAAACCACACCACTCCTTAGAAATCTGCATGAACTGTTCCTGATAAATCAGAATCCCGTAAGTATTCTTCAAGGAATTTTCCAGTCCCGGATGGAGATAAGTGATCGGTTCTTCGCCATGTTTTCGTTTAATAAACGAATCGATAAACTGCATTGGCCCCGGGCGGTATAAAGCTACCATAGCGATGATGTCCTCAAAAGAGGAAGCTTTCAAATCTTTCAAATATCGTTTCATGCCAGCAGACTCTAGCTGGAAAACGCCAGTGGTTTCGGCCCGTTGTAAGAGTTCATAAGTCTTTTTATCGTCTAGCGGCACTGAGTACATATCTAGATCGTTGTGATAAACCTTTCGGATCATCCGCAAGGCATTATTAATTACAGACAAGTTTGAAAGCCCTAGAAAGTCCATTTTGAGAAGCCCTAGCTCTTCCACTTGCCCCATCGGAAACTGTGCCGCAATTGGGCCTTTGGCCGAAACTTCAAGTGGTAAGAATTTCACTAAATCATCTGGTGCGATAATCACCCCACAGGCGTGTACGCCATGGTTTCTGATTGTACCCTCAAGCCTAGAAGCAAAATCGATTACTTCTTTCGAGGTCGGGTTGGTTTCATACTCCTGCTTTAAATCTGGCACTTCTTTGATAGCATCAGCTAAATGCACATGATGACCTTGCACTGGATCTGGTACCATTTTGGCTAGTCGATCTGCCTCGGCGTATGGGACTTCTAGTACTCTAGCTACATCTCGCACTGCGTTTTTAGCCATCATTTTACCAAAAGTCGCAATGTTTGATACTCGGCCTTTGCCATATTTTTCGGTACAATATTCAATCACTTCGTCACGTCTAGTATCTTGGATATCCGTATCGATATCCGGCATCGAAATTCGGTCTGGATTTAAAAATCTCTCAAAGAGTAGATCATATTTCAAAGGATCTAGCTCGGTAATACGTAGTGCATAGGCCAGGATCGAGCCAGCCGCAGAGCCACGCCCCGGGCCGTACACAATTCGTTTAGACTTGCCCCAATTAATGAAATCTTGCACGATTAGGAAATACCCGTTGTAGCCCATTTTGTCTACTACAGATAGTTCGTAATCAATCCTTGGCAATATCTTGTGTAGCTCATCGCGCTTTTCATCGACTTTTTCTAGGATTTTACGGCATTCTTTAACGCTTAAATCTACCGTCTCCTCCAACTTTTTGCCTCCAAAGCGATAGACTAATCCCTGAAAGACCAACTTGTCTAAATATGTTTTTTCGTCTTCGCCCGTCGGGATAGGAAATTTTGGAATCAAAATCCGCCCGAGCTGGAGATCAACGTTACATCTTTCGGCGATTTTTTTGGTATTTAACACTGCTTCTGGGCAAGTCTTTTCCCAGTGAGAAATAATTTCTCTAGATGGTATAACGTGAAGATCGTAATCTTTTAAAGTCATCCGGTTTTTATCAGACAAATTCGCTGCCGTACCCACACAGAGCAAGACCTCATGCGCATCTTGATCTTCTTTTTTCAAATAGTGCGCATCGCAGGTTACTACGAGAGGTAGCCCTAGTTCTTTAGCGTGTGCCATGTGCCAATCGTTGACTTTCTTTTGTTCTTCTGAATGCGTCGAAGAATCTGGATGGCCATGATCTTGCATCTCCAAATAAAATCGGTCCTTAAAGACGTTACGATACCAATCGATTAGCTCAAAGGCCCGCTCATCATCACCCGCCCGAATAGCTTCTGAGATTTCCGAGCCCATACAACCGGATAAACAAATAATTCCTTCGTTATACTTTTCTAGCTCAGCGTGGTCCGTCCGAGGTTTATAGTATTTTCCATAGACTTCGGCATTACTCATAATACGACAAAGGTTTTCAAAACCTTTGTTATTCATAGCCAGAAGCGTGATATGGAATCTTTGCTTGTCGTGTGCCGGGTCACGATCTGCCATTTTACGCGCTGCGACATAAGCTTCAAGACCTAGAATCGGTTTGATGCCAGCAGCATTACATTCCTTATATAGCTCAACTAACCCCGACATCGTGCCGTGGTCAGTCACCGCTACCGCCTCCATCCCGTCTTCTTTGACGAATTTCACTAATTCCGGGATTTTAGTCAGCCCATCAAGAAGCGAGTAGTGCGTGTGATTATGTAAATGCACAAAATCACTGGGCTTCAAACTCATTTCTGCTCGCTAGTTTTCTTAGTAGTTCCCTTTTTTGCTATTTCAGTTTTTTCTTCAACAGGTTTCTCGGTTTTTTCTTCGGCTTTTTTCTCACATTCACATTTGTCGCCAAATTTACATTCATCGCCACAGTCACATTCTGTTTCGTCAAAATCTTCCTCAGTCTTCTTTACTTTGTCGTGAATAAATTTACCTGCAATCGCGCCTGCGGCTGCGCCTAAAATTGCGCCTAAAAAGAATTTACCAGCGCCGTTTTTACTTTTTTCCGTCATCTTTGTCTCCTTTCTCTTTCATCTTGTCCTTCAGCTTCGGATTAATGTACTTATTGACAAACATTTCTACGGTACCACCAATTGAAGTCATACCCTTTACGTTTGAGACGATGCCGTTGGTGTTTTTGACGATATCTTTACCTTCAATCGCCATATCCTTCAGCTCCTTGCTCAGATCGATTAATTTGATAATTAAAATGATGCCAACTAGTAGGAAAATAAATAGTGTCACACTAAGTATTGCTACCAGTATCCATTCAGCTACATTCATTGTTTCCTCCTTTCTTTTATTATACGCCTACTCGGCTACTTTGATGTAGTTTTTTACAAATTCTTTTACGTCATCCGCATAATCCGTATGATCCATCACGTATTGCAAATGTGCCATAAAGTAATTCTTTGGATCGCCTGTGGTAATCCATTTACCACGACTATGTGCTACCACTACATCACCATGCTCAGCTAACTTCGTTATTGCGTCCACGGTCCAGAGTTCATCATCTAGCCCAGTATTAGATGGAATCAAATAATCAAATACTTCAGGCGTTAAAAGATACCTACCATAGCTCGTGAGATTGCTTGGCGCGAGATCTGGAGTTTTTGGCTTTTCTACAATGTGGGAAAGCGTACCGTTCTCCTTCAGAGCGATCATTCCATATTTATGCCAAACTTCTTCCGGCATTTCTTGTGCCGCAATTACCGCCTTGGCTTCTGGATGCTTTTGATATTCTTCAATCAAAGTCTTCACGTCGCCTTGCCCAAGGATCAAATCATCACTATATAAAACTACAAATGCTTCATCATCCTTGACGAAATCTTTGGCCGATACAATTGGTGACCCATTGCCGTAAGGTAATGTAGAATCCTGCTCAATTACGGTAATTTTAGGAAATTGCAAAATCTTTTCAACTGCTTCAAAGCGTTCTGACTTACCTTGTTTATCTAATAGAGTTTTGACGTTTTCGGAAGGATTATGGAAATAATCGTCATAAATCTCTCTAGATTTGGTATTCGGTGTGGCTACGATTATAATTTCTTCGATGCCAGCTTCAGCGCACTCTTCTACGCAGAGTTGCATTACTGGTTTAGCCCCGATTGGTATCATTGCTTTTGGAATTGTTTTAGTGATGGGTAGATAGCGGCTCGCAAAGCCCGCATCTGTTATTATTGCTTTCATTTAAAAAAGCCTCCTTAAAGCTATTATATCATAAAAGCATACTTTTTAGATTCTTAAGTATGCTTTTACTCTCCCCTGTTATTTGCGATAGTATGATTTTACTTTTTGTGAGTACGTTTTTTTGCAAAGAGTTTCTTAGCTGCAAAGCTACGTGCGATTTTATCTTCAGCTCTTTGAGAGCGGTTATGCACACCATAGATCATGCTTGTGATGCCTACTATCATCATATAAGTGCCAAAGAAGCGGATAAAGGTAGTTATTTCATAATCGCCAGTATTTAAAATGACGATGCCAATAACACAACCATAAACGCCGGCCAGAACTCTAATAAACCGATCCGTTGGGTCAACAGTCGAAAGCAAACTATGGAGAATATCAATCGCTCCAGAAACAATGGTATAGACCGAAATAATAACTAAGCTAGAGACCAAATCACCTTTAGCGTAAAATAGTAGCATTAAAGCAGCAACAATATCTACTAAAGCATCAATAATCGAGTTGAGCCAGCCACGGTTTTTAGTTGAAGCATAAAGTGCCCCCACGGTATCCACAACGCCCATCGCCAGTAGAAACAAACTTAAAACCGCCATGACGCTGCTGATGTTTTCCATTCCACTAAACAGCGCTAAACAACCGAACAGAGTCGCAACTGCTCCGCGCACTACAAACATTACCCAATGTCTATCAATAAATTTACGATTAATTTTTGCCATAGCATTCCTTATATTACTTATGCTTATTATAGCACTCAGCATAAAAAAAGTAAAACTAAACGTAATCAAAAATAATTACAATAGGCACAATGAATAAATATAAGATTAAACGTGGCGAACTTTTTTTCTAACAGTCTCAACAATCTTGGTCTTTTGATAAGCTAACGGTTTCAAAATCAAATCATGCGCGGGGGTGTATTTCAACTCCTCGCAACCAAACGAGCGCTTAAATTCAGATACGCCATAAAAACGGTGAGACTTTTCATCTAAGCCCACGATCCCCCACAGATTATAACGTTTACAGCCACGGGCTCTAGCCTCCGCCATCGCTTTTAAATGTAAAAGCGGCGCGGCGGAGTATTTAGTTCCCAGCTCCGATGAGACTCCGTAATGATAGCTTGCTTCTGGCCCGTAGAAAATCATGAAATTTTGCGCCAAGATTTCGCCATCTTTTTTGGCGGTGTAAATCAAAATCTCATTACCTTCGCGAAAGGCCTCAAATTGTTTTTTAAGAAAACTAGTAGAAAAAGCGACATACTTCTGTCTTTTCGCATGCTTTTCTTCCAGCTCGCAAAAAGCGTTAATCGCTTCATCACTAGTTTCGGCAGTAATTTCAATTTCGTTTTTCTCGGCTTTTCTGAGCTTTCGTCGGAAGCCTTGAGATGCGCCAGCTAGTATTTCTTCCTCGGATTTTTTTAGGTCCAAAATCCCAGCATATTCTACAGACAGATACATCGGCGCTTTTTTCAGCCCTAACTCTTTCATGAGCTTCAAAGATTTTTCGGATAGTTCTAACTGTGGCCGCACTCTTACAAAGACACAGCCTTCTTTTTCGCCCATCTCCTTGATGTCAGAAAAGACGGTTTTGACCAAAGTTTTATCCTTGTAGTCTAGGAGTGGCCCGCCTGCAATTGCGAGGTAGCGTCCCCTTTTAGCGGTTTCTACTACACCAGCATATGCGCCAACGATTTTCCCTTCTTTCAAAAAGAGTCTTCGTATGACTTTTTTACCACGCGCCAAATGAAACTCGTAAAAATCCCAAGATTGCAAAAAATTAGCTTCTTCGCGTTTTGCTACAAAACCATCCCAAGTTTTCTTTGAAGTGGCATCTTTTTTTTCAATCACCACAAGCCTCACTTTCTTCGTTAAAAAATTCTTCTTCGTCTTTTAAAGCGTCATCCAGTATTTTTAGGTCTGCTTCGTCCAGTGGTTCGTCTTCAGATTTCTGCTTACTCATAGATGTCTCCTTCTTTTTCGAGCTTTTTCTACTACTAAATCTTTGAGATAACCAACTTTTGAAATAACCAAATCGTGCGCTGGGACGAATTCC
>JAEEGL012712723.1_pt1 | contig 15832 bp, 17 predicted proteins | sample 9134231 | NCBI WGS metagenome assembly JAEEGL01 (sample SAMN16246548, study PRJNA631951) | gut metagenome | biome: gut microbiome; feature: rumen; material: fiber-attached | host: Bos | place: Iran: Karaj | collected 2018-10
ATATCCCGTTGTCTTTGTCAAGAAAAAAGACGCCTCACGGACGTCTTTCTCTCTTTCTTGGCTGAGAAGGGGGGATTCGAACCCCCGGTACCCTAATCGAGTACGACAGGTTAGCAAACTGTTGGTTTCAGCCACTCACCCACCTCTCCGTAGCTGTCGATTTCTTCGAAAAACCTATGTTTTTCTTCAGCGAAATCGGGTGCAAAAGTACGAACTTTTTTTGAATTGGACAAAACTTTTTTCGTTTTTTGCACTTTTCAGCTTTAATTTATTTCTTTTTAGCCTGATTCTTAACGCCTTCGATTTTTTTCTTTATTTCCTCCTGGTTGCCCAAATAGAAGTCATTTTTGAGGTTCATCTGGTCGTCGAACTCAAAAATATAGGGTACAGCAGTGGGAATATTGAATCCAACAATGTCCGCATCGCTTATCCCTTTGAGGGTCTTTACAATACCTCGTAGGCTGTTTCCGTGAGCCACTACCATCACTTCGTCGTGCTGTTCGAAAGCGGGTAGGATGGTGCCTTCATAATAAGGCATCAGTCGTGCGATAGTGTCGCATAGGGCCTCGGTAGCGGGCAGCTCGGCATCGCTTACGGCATCATAGCGCGGGTCTTTGCGGGGATTGCGCTTGTCGTCGATGTCCAGTGCGGGAGGCTGTACATCGTAGCTGCGACGCCACTGCATCAGTTTCTCTTCACCGTATTTCTTCAGTGTCTCGGCTTTGTTGGCACCCTGCAGGGCTCCGTAGCTCTTCTCGTTGAGGCGCCAGCTCTTCTCCACGGGCAAATAGTCCATGTCCATGGCATCGAGAATCTGGTTCAGGGTTTTTACAGCTCTTTTCAAATAAGAGGTGTAACACATCGTGGGACGGTAGCCTTCCTCCTTCAGCAGGCGGCCAGCCATATAGGCCTCGCACATGCCGTAAGGGGTCAAGTCCACATCGGTCCATCCTGTAAAAAGATTCATTTTATTCCATTCGCTTTCTCCGTGGCGAACAAGTATAAGTTTCTTCATGATAAAAATGGGCTTAAAGGTTTATACCTAAATTATTTCTTGTTTCTTTTGTCGGTGAATATGCCTTCTTTCAGCAGTCTTTTGTGCGACAATATTACTATCACAACACCTGCTATTATCATCGGCACACTGAGCCATTGCCCCATGTCGAGGGTCATGCCTTTCTCAAAGTCCACTTGCTCCTCTTTCACAAATTCGATGACGAAACGCACACCCCATAGGGCTATCATCCACCATCCGAACAGACGGCCATTGTGCAGTTTCCCTTTTTTGCGGAGATAGACAATGTATGTGACTAAAAAGATAAGTAGGTAGCAGAATGCCTCGTAGAGCTGGGTAGGGTGTTTGGGTACGGTCTCGCCGTTACGCTCAAAGATAAAACCCCAGGGAAGAGAGGTTTCTACACCATAGATTTCGCTGTTAAAAAGATTGCCTAAACGGATGAATGCACCGCCCAATGCTATGACTATTACCAGTCGGTCCAACAGCCACCACGCATTGAATTTGTTCTTGCGGCACCATAGCCAGATGGTAAGCAGTATGGCAATGGCTGCCCCGTGGCTGGCCAGACCCTCATAGCCTGTGAAATTTCCCGTCTGCATATCAATGGGGAGGAAAATTTCCGGCCAATGAGCTGCGGTCAGGAAATAGTCGGGCTGATAGAACAGACAGTGTCCCAGACGGGCTCCCACCAGGGTGGCCACAAACATCCATATAAGGAGATTCTCAAGATATTTTGAGTCAACTTTTTCGCGCTTGAACATGTTGGCGAAGATGAGGTAGCCCAACACAAAAGCAAACAGGAACCCCAATGAATAATACCTCAGTGCAAACGAACCGATGTGAAACATCACAGGGTCTACATTCCAATGGATGAAATTAAGCAGCATCTTTTCTAAATTAAAAATTGAAAGTTGAAAATTGAAAATTAGGCTGTTGTAGCTGATAATCTTCAATCTTCAACTTTCCATTCAGTATTGTATTATTTTGCGTAATTCACGGCACGGGTCTCGCGGATGACGGTCACCTTGATTTGTCCGGGATAGGTCATCTCGTTCTGAATCTGGCGCGACAGGTCGAAGCTCAGCTTGGTAGCATCGGCATCGCTTACCTTGTCGGCACCCACAATCACGCGCAATTCGCGGCCCGCCTGTATGGCGTAGGTCTTCACCACTCCGGGGTAAGTCATGGCCATGTCTTCCAGTTTCTTCAAGCGGTTGATATAAGCCTCCACCACTTCGCGGCGGGCACCGGGACGGGCACCACTGATAGCGTCGCACACCTGAATAATCGGGGAGATAAGATTGGTCATCTCGGTCTCATCGTGGTGGGCACCGATGGCGTTGCACACGTCAGGATGCTCCTTGTACTTCTCGGCCAGTTTCATACCGAAGATTGCATGTGGCAGCTCGGGATCTGTCTCAGGCACTTTTCCGATATCGTGCAGCAGTCCGGCGCGCTTGGCCAACTTGGGGTTCAGTCCCAGTTCCGAGGCCATCGTGGCAGCTAAGTTAGCCACTTCACGGCTGTGCTGCAGCAGGTTCTGGCCATACGATGAACGGTATTTCATGCGGCCCACCATGCGCATCAACTCATGGTTCATATTGTTGATGCCAAGGTCTATGCAGGTGCGTTTACCCACCTCGGCAATCTCCTGCTCAATCTGGCGGCGGGTCTTGGCAACCACCTCCTCAATACGTGCGGGGTGGATGCGACCGTCGGTCACCAATTTATGCAGCGACAAGCGGGCTATTTCGCGTCTCACGGGGTCGAAGCCGCTGATGATGATGGCATCGGGCGAGTCGTCGATAATAATCTCCACGCCTGTCAGGCTTTCGAGAGCACGTATATTGCGGCCTTCGCGTCCAATGATACGGCCTTTCACCTCCTCGTTCTCCAGATTGAACACACTCACTGTGTTCTCAATGGCATTCTCGGTAGCGGTGCGTTGGATGGACTGGATGACAATCTTCTTGGCCTGTTCGTTGGCGGTAATTTTAGCCTCTTCCACAATGTCCATGATGTTGCTTGCAGCTTCTGACTTGGCCTCGTCAGTCATCATTTCGATGAGGTGTTGCTTGGCTTCGTCGGCGGTCATGCCGGCAATATGTTCCAGTTTCTCAATGCTTTCGTTGTACACTTTCTCCACTTCAGCCTGCCGTTTGCGGAGCACCTCTATTTGCCCGTTTAGGTTTTCACTCACCTGTTTCAGCTCGTTGCTCTTCTTTTGCAGGTCTTCCACCTTCTGGTTTAGCGATTGTTCGCGCTGTTTCAGTTTCTGTTCCTGTTCGCGGATGGTGCTGTTCTTTTCGTTTACCTGTTTGTCGTGTTCGCTTTTCAGTTGCAGAAATTTCTCTTTGGCTTGCAGGATTTTATCCTTCTTAATCATTTCGCCCTTTTCCTCTGCATCTTTAAGCACTTGTTGGCTCTTGGCCAGCAGGCGGTTGCGCAGTGTATTGGTGGCGAGCCATACGCCCACACCGCCGCCTACAACGATTCCGATAATGATACCTATTCCAATCATAGTTTGTTGTTGAATGTTTTTGGGGGAACTTCCGCCGGCCTTTGGGACTTTCAGTTCAATTTAGTCTAAAGAATCCTGCACCAAATCATCCGAGAGTTATGGTAAACTCTGAACTGTTAGGATTTGAGTGCCGGGTGTCTCAGCCATACAACCTACCCACCCCTGAGCTTACTCGGTTTGTAAATGGTGTTGAGTTTACAAACTGTTTCAGATTCGATGCAGGATATTTCCTTTGTTGCGTCTAATCAACACTGTCAAGCAGTCGGTTTATCTCGGTGAGCCTGTCCTCCAGTTGCGTGTCTTCAAACCGATGTGTGGTCTTTAGTTTCATAAACTGGGTAATTTGGGTCAAAGCCACCATTGCCAACAAATCCTGTCGGTCGTTATAGGCATACATCTTCGCATAACTATTGGCTTGCGAGTCAATCAACGCTGCAGCCTGACGTAAGTATTGCTCGTCCTCCGCATTGATTCTCATCCTGTATGGCCGTTCCAGTATTCTTATTGTGGCCGGTAGTTCGCTCATTGTATTGCCTTTGGTTTTTTATTATTTCTTGACTATTCTGATTTGTTGATTAATGCCAAACTTTTGTCTATGCTTCGTATCAGTTGATTGATTTTAAGTCTAATCTCTGCAGAATCGCCCTGTTGAGTCAGCGTGTTCCCTAATTTTAAATTATTGTTTTGTTCTTTTAAATTATTAATTACTATATTTTGTTTATCCACTTGCTCTTGCAGCTGCCGGCAACGCTCGTTTGCTTCCTCTGCCTCCACACGCAACCGCCGATTCTCACCTATCAGTTTGCGAACCTTCATTTCTATCTCCACTACAATGGCTTCAAAATCAAACATAACCTTTGTCAGTTTATACTACAAAAAGCGGTGCAAAGATACGTTTTTTTTCACACATAGACAAAAAAACTTTACCCACTCCATTCAGCCGTGCTGCCATGACTTCTTTTTGTTGGAGTGTAATGCACAAATATACAGTGTATTGCTCTTGCGGCTATTCACATTCGGCGTTTGAAAGAAAAGCCCTTGGTGTGGCATCCCTCTTGGCTTTCAATGTGTCCGAGGGGCTTTTCTGCCAGCCTATTTCAGTGCTGCCAATGCACGAATTTACGGCTCACAGTCTTGCCGCTTTTCAGCCTCACCACCGCCACATACACCCCGGTCGCACAACGCTGCATCTCCAATTTGGCCATGCCGTCCGTAAAGCTCTCTGCTGTCGCTACAGTCCTCCCGGCCATGTCCACGGCCGCCGCACTTGCCACCTCGTCCCCCTCGGTGCGTATCAGCAGGTATTCCGGGCGGTACAACAGCCACACCCTCGGCTCTTCAACGCCGTCTATCCGTGTCTGCCCCACACTCAGCGGATGGTTGGGTATGGTGCACAGGGCGCTTTCCTCTATCGTTAATCGGATTAATTGACATTGATTCGGATACATTTCATTCTCCCTCAAAAAGCGCATCCACCCGTAGTAATAGCCGCTGTCGCCCTCGGCAGGCATACGGAAAGCGGCATAGAATAATCCCGTTGGTGTAGAACCTGAGCCGGGCACGGCATCGTCCGACTTCCAGTACCAAGCATTTTCGGGAATCAAGTCTATTCTTTCTCCATATTTTATCCAATGGTATCGGTTGTCTACGGCGTTGCGTATGGGTGGATTGTCCAGTAACCAGGGGTAATACTCATTGTACTTTTGGTCATTTGCTATCAATCTGAAAAAAAACCACTATACTTTTCCCATAGACGCTCAATCCGGTAATCGTCCACTCCGTCATTGTTTAAATCAAAATACAATTTGGAGTGCTGGCTGACGAGCCAGCAAGCATATCTTTCACATTCGTTGATTATACAGCAGCTATCGCTATATCTCTTTACTATCAGACCCTCCCCCTGCCCAAAGACAATGGTGCATCCAACCACCGCCATAATAAATAATGCTGCCCCTTTTTTCATACTAATAGAGTTTTAATATCCGCAATCACTCATGCTGAATGACACCTTGTTGTTCGGCCGCACAAATAGGTTTATATTGGAATCGCACTCCTCGTAATAACCTAATCTTATCCATGGCATCGGTTATCGGAGTTATATTACGTTTCAATGTTGAGTCAGAACCGAACCAACCTCCTAATCTACACCACAGATATCCCTGGGCATTAAAGAATGCCACATCGTCACCATCATTGTAATAAGGGCTCCATAAGTTAAATGCACATGAATTCAGTGTTGGTACTTTGACTCTGAGTGCTGGCCACCGATCTTCTGTTTGTGCCGTGACGGTCATCATTCCAAATTCGTTCAGTGTGGTTTGGCAGAATACGGAATGGCATAGTAGGTATAAACTTGCAAATAGTAAATATTTTTTTTCATAAATAAGATATTAATGCATGATACATAATTGGTAATATGTTTTAATAAACACACTTTACCTTTGCAGGTATACATTTTTTTTCCGAATACAATTTTTTTTTCTATCTTTGCAATCAAAAATCTTTCAGATTATGCACAAACGGCAATTCCTCACAAATGCAGCCCTCTGCGCCGCTTGGTTATGCGCGGTGGCCTTGTGCTTCGCTCTGTTGCAGAACAAGGTGGTCTACAACGCGGTGAGCGGTGTGGTGAAGACCTACCGTGTGGAGCGGGCAGAGGACGGTTCGAAGTTGGTCACCCTCGAGAAGCAGCCTTTCAACCGCATCGAAAACGAGCAGCTGCTGCAGTGGGATGCCGACATTTACCGCTTGATGTCGCAACATTTGTACGACCCCGAATATGTCTGGCCGGGCTATGTGGCCTTCTTCCCGCTGTTCCCCATGGTGTGGCGGCTCACGGGTCTCTCGCCCATCGGAATCTGTCTGCTCAACTTTGTCCTGTTCGTTGCTGGACTGCTGGTGTTGATTGCCGCTACCAACAATGCTGACGACAATTGTCAGCAGCGGTTCGCTGTATTGCTCTGCATGCCCTTTCTAGTAATATTCCTCATCCCATACAGCGAGGCGCTTTTCTTCCTCTGCATCAGTGTGGGGCTGTACGGCCTGTTGCGCAACCGCTATTGGCTCTACTTTGTCGGCTTTATGCTGGGCTGCATGACGCGTGCGGCGGGCAGCATCCTGTTGGTGGCTTGGATTATTGCCGATATTCTCTACGTCCTTCAGTACCGCCTTTCGTGGCGCCAGTTGTTCCGCAATCTGGCCCTGCATCTCGCCCCCGTCGTGGCAGGGGTGGCTGCGGTGATGCTGATTCAAAGCATCAGCGGTCATGCAGGTCTCTTTGCTTTTGCCGGTGCACAGTTTGAGTGGGGCAAGGAGTGGTCGCTGCCCACGTGGCCGCTCACCGACTGGAGCGAAGAGAGCAAGAGCGTAACCCAGCCGTTGCTCTTCATCCTCTTCCTCCCGGCGCTTGCATGGCTCTGTGTACGATTGATAAAAGCCATGTACCGAAGCGGCACTCCGCAGACCCAAGCAGCGAACCCTGTATTGGGGCAGATGGATAGCGGCGGAGCTTCTCCTTCTATTACCAGCGGCGGTAATCTTTTTATTACCGGCGGAGGTACTCCACAAGACCCCGTATGGCTGGTGCGAGTATTGTCGGTGCTGTTTTTTGTCGGCAATATCGTGCTGGCGCTTTTCACCCAAAAGGGATGCATGTTCTCGCAGGCCCGTCTGCTCACCTGCACACCGTTCTTCTTCTTCCTGATGATGGACTTCGGTGGTGCACTCCGCGGCTCAAACCGCGAGACCAAAGTGTGGCGGTGGGTGGTCATCGCCTTCATGGTGTTGGCGGCAGTGCTGTGCCGCTTGATGCTCTTCAAGGCGCAGACGTTGGGCACCCTGTTGGTCTTTCTGATGACGGTGCTGGTGCTTTTCACCCCCTTCAAGTCGAAGGTGGTCAACCGCGTGCTGTTGGGTGTGACGCTGTTCCTTAATGTTTACTGGACAGCATACCTCTTCAACTGCTACCTTTCGGGCGGCTGGATTTTTACCTGACCTTTCCCTCTTAGGTTTGGGACCTCTTTGGGCATCCTCCAATAATTATTCAAATAAAACATTGCTTTGCAATGAGAATTCACGGTAATGCTCCTTTTCAAAATTCCTGAATGCTTGAATGCGTGATTGTTTTAACCCAAATAGGTCATTAGGCTGAGTAGGCCTCCGGCCGAAGCCGTTCAAGAGCAAAACGGAGACATGTGGAATGGGAAGGCTGATAATAACCGTTTTATTCTGTTTCCCGTCATGATGGCCGATGTAGGCTCGGCCGCTCTTCCTTCGCTCCTTAGTCCTCAGTTCTCCCATCGTTCTCCCATCGTTCTTCCTCTACAGAAGGAGAACTGAGGTAGAAGGGTGGGAGAAAGAGCAAACCAAGGGCAGTGCGAAAAGGATTCTCCTAATGACCGATTTGGGATAAACACGAATTATCATTAATTGACGTGAATATATGGTCATTACACGACAATTCGTGTTGTAATATTCAGTAATGATTGTTATGAATGCCCCGTTCATGGGGCAATTTTTAGAGGTTACCTTTATTTCCCCGAAATCGTCTGACTATGTTCACCGCGACAAGGCATACCAGATGCTGGCGGAGGTGATGTGGTTGAGACTGTCGACTTTGGAGATTTCCATTCTGGAGAAAACGATAAGGATGGACCCGTCGGGGCTGGTGTAGGTGAGCAGCTGGTCTTTGTGTTTGTCGAGCTTTTCTTTGTCGAGGTTGCTGCGCAGGGTGTAGCCTATCTTGGCCAGTTGGGCGGCAAGGAGGGTGTCGGCATTGATGGTGCCGCCAGGGTATGGGATGCTCTCGCCTGAGCTGTAACGGTGGTTGAGGAGCATGCGGTTGTAGCTTGAGATGTCAATGTCGCTATTGCCGCTGGTGTTGTTGAGATAGAAGTTTTGCGTGGCGTATTGCTCCTCGTAGCGGTACCAGTCGTTGTCGATGCGGTAGGCCTGTGCATGGCGGGCGGTGCGGTCGCTGAGGCGGTCGAGATAGTCGGCGCGGTCGAGGCCGAGCTCGCGCTCAAGCACGAGCGTGTCGCCGAGTTCGTGCTCAATATAGCACATGGCTTGGTAAGCGGCGCGGTGCTGCGGTGCATAGAGGGTGTCGGCGGGGTCGGGACGGAAGGCGACGGTGTCGATGGTGCCCTGGGGGGTGAGGATGTGCGCCTGCGCGGCGTTGGCACGGATGATATGCAGCTGGGTACGGAGGGAGAGTTGTCGGGCCGAGAGTGGTCCGCCCAGAGCCAGTATGAGCACCCCCGCCGCCAGCAGAGCGGTGCACCAGTGCCAAGGCCTGATGCGCAGGAAGGGGGTGAAGAGGCAGTAGAGGGTCATGAGCACACCGGCGAGGAGAAGATAGCAACGGTCGTAGGTGAGGCCGTATTGCGACAGGCGGTAGCCTGTGGCCACCCAGAAGAGCACCACCAGCGGCAGGGCGATGAGGCCGAACCAGCGGAAGTACCACTTTAGGGGTTGGCGTGAGAGCAGCGGCCGCACGATGTCGATGGCCACTTGTACAGCTACAAAGACCATGACCATGCTGGCGACGGAGGATTGGGGCAAGTCCCACTGGAAGAGGATGGTGGCGGCATAGGCATAGAGTACCACGTTGTAGAGCAGCAGGGCAGGGGTGAGGATGTAGTTGACGGTGATTTCCTCCAGCAGTGTGGCGGCAGGGGGTGCCGTTTGCGACTCGAGACCGATGAAGACGAGGGGTGCCACAAGTGCAAAGCAGAGGATAAGGCAGATGACGTAGAGATGGTTGACAATGTGAAAACTGTCGCTGAAGAGCGCTTCGACGGAGTAGAGGATAAGCAGTAGCAGCATTGCAAGCAAGGCGGCAATGGCAAGGGATATAAGGATGGAACGCATCATGCTGTAGAAGCGTTGCGAAAAGCGAGCGTTGCTCCATACACCCCGTGCCAGCAGGTAAAGGGCTGGCAGCAGGGCGTAGAGGTAGCGGATTTCGAAACTGGAGGCCCATGCGGCGGGCAGGAAGGCGGTAAGGATATAGAGCGGCAGCAGGGCCCAATAGGCTATGGCGCAGCCTTTGCCTCCCGTGCGGTGGAACGAGAGGCAGAGGGCAGCCACAGCGGCAAAGGGGGCGTAGGGTGCCGGGAGCATCCATGCGTGGGACTGGGGATAGGCCGCGACACAGGCGGCAGCGGCGGCGTGGAGCAGGATGAGCAGCTCGACGGGGTGGCCGATGAGGGCCGTGCACAGCAGTGCAGCGAAGCGGCTGAAACGCTGACGGAAGGTTGATGTTGTTTTCATGGTGATTCATTATTGATTAACGCATTCACACGTTAACACATTAACACATTCAGTTTTTCTGGTACCAGTTGATTTTCTGCGAGGCATACATGGCTACGGCCAGGATGACGAAGATGCCCAGACTGCCTACGAGCAGGGCGTAGCTCTCGAGTTGCATGATGACGTAGATGAAGGTGTAGAGCACCATGAGCAGCAGGCCGATGAAGAGGGCTGCGCGGGTGTTGCGGAGGAGGGTGCGCATGAAGAGGGTGATGAGTCCGATGGTCATGACGGAGGCGATGAGGTAGGAGAGGAGGAAGGTGAGGTGCTCGGAAAAGGCCAGCAGGAGGGTGTAAAAGAGCATGAGGGCGATGCCTACAAGGGCGTACTGGACGGGATGGATGGGCGTTTGACGGCGGATCTCGACGAAGAAGACCACGGCAAAGGTGAGCAGGATGATGAGGTAGGCATACTTGATGCTGCGGGTGGTCTGCTGATATTGCTCGACAGGAACCTTGAGGTCGACACCGAAGGGCTGTGCCTTCTTCAGCTCGGCATGGCTGTTGAGCACTTGTGCAAAGTCGCGGTTGAGGGCCAGCACTTTCCAGTCGGCGTTGAAGCCTTGGTCGGTGACCTCGCGCTGGGCGGGGAGGTAGCGCCCAGTGAAGCTGGGTGTGGGGCAGTCGGAGGCCAGATGGACCGAGGTGGTGCGGCCGACGGGCAGGAAGTAGAGGTAGTCGGAGCCTTTGAGGGGCACGGTGATGCGGTAGTCGAGGTTGCCGCTGTCGAGGAGCGACCGCAGGTCGACACTGCATGAGAGGGCGTCGTGGCTGCCGAGGTGGAGGGCTTCGGAGGATAGTTCGGAGGGCTGGCCGTCGAGAACAAGGGTGGGATTGTCGGAGAAGCCCTTGAAGTCGCTGATGGCAAAGAGGAGCTTTGCCCGGTCGGTACGGAGGTGTTTCAGCTGTTCGGCTTTGAGTTCTTTGGGCAGGGAGAAGTGGCCTGCAAGGGTGAGGGCTGTTTCATAGACGGTGAAGTCGTAGATGCCGCGTTTGAGGGTACGGGAGTTGATGTTGCCGTCGATGTCGAGGGTCTCGGGCAGGATATAGAGGTTGTTGGCAGCGCTGTCGCCGGGGATGAAGAGCGCGGGGCCGGTAAGGGTCTGCCCGTTGCCCCATTTCTCGTTTACTTCGAGATTGGCAAGGCCTTCGGTGTTGCTGCGTTCGTTCACCATGTCCATGATGATGGCCTGTGGGATGAGCAGTAAAATGCTGATGATGAGGATGAGCAACAGCTTGATACCGAGTTTGAGACTGCTGCGTGAGTTGTTGTCGGAGAGGATGTTTTTGGGGTTGATGTTTTCCATTGTTTTGTATTTTTAATGTTTTGATTATTTATATCTAAGAGTACTTTGTAATACAAAGGATACAGGGCAAAAAAATTAGGCAGAGGTGTTTTTTATAAACTCTTCGAGAGCCTTGAGGTGTTCCTTGAAGGCTTGGCTGCCGGCCTTAGTGATGGAGAAAGAGGTGTTTGGCTTACGCCCGATGAAGCGTTTCTCACACTGGATATAGCCCAGCTCTTCGAGGGCGCGTGTGTGGCTGGCCAGGTTGCCGTCGGTGAGCGAGAGGAGCGACTTGAGGGTGGAGAAATCGACGCTCTCGTTCACCATCAGCACCGACATGATGCCGAGGCGCGCTTTGCTTTCGAAAGCCTTGTTTATGCCGTTGAGGGTGGGAATCATGACTTATTGATTGTTAGCAGGGGAACCAGTTTGATTGTCAGTGCTGACACAGGGTCTAATACCACCGGCGGTTCGCCGGTTTTTGAGGGTGAAGAAGATGCCGAAGATGATGTGCCAAAGGCCGAAGCCGAGGAACCAGAAGAGGATGCCATGGCTGACCACAAAGCAGTCGATGATGCCGAAGAGCAGCTGGCCGTAGCCGAGGAGGGCGATGTCGGAGGTGGTGAAGTGTGAGCAGTTGATTAGCGCCAGGCCATAGAATACCAGCATGAAAGTGGAGGTAAGACCATAATGTCCCTGCATGAGCAGGGCAAGGCAGACAAGACCGCCCGTCACGGCTGGGACGAAGAAGGCTGTGAGGGAACGGCGCACGGTGTGGTCGAAGGTGAAACGCTGGTTGACGCGTTTGGTCTTATTATAGGACATGAGGAAGACGGTGCCGAAAGAGACGGCCACAAGCACAATAGCACAGACGATGGCAAGCCATGTGCGGGACGGGGTGTTGATGAGCAAATTGCCGCACCAGTCGGGCAGCCAGCTGAAGGGTTCGTGCTGACCGAGCAAAATCCATGCTCCGAGGGCGACAATAGAGGCGTAAATCCCGATGACGATGATGGAAACACCGCTGATTGTCTGGAACCGTGAGGACTTCTGCATGATGTCCTTAATCTCTCTAAGAGTGTTGATTGCGTCGTTATTATTCATGTCGTTTAAAGAGTACTTTGTGATGCAAAGTTACAAACAATTTTCGAATTGGCAAGTTTTTTTTGAAAAAAGAAGATTGAAGATGTCTCGAAATAGAGTATAGATAATTGGAAAACATTGAGATGTAATGTATGTTTTTTTTGAAAGGACTTGAGCGGGAAGTGTAAGGCACGTCTTTTTGTTAGAATATACGGGCCTTCGTGGCTATGTGGTCAACCCGTATTTCTTGGTCCAGTATTGTTTGACAAAATCTAAAGAGGTATAGTGGCTATGGAGTTTGATGGCCGCGATGGTGAGTGCGATAACGAGGAGAACACAGACGATGCAGATGATAATAGCCACTTTGGGACGAAAACGGCCCAGCCAGACAAAGAACAGCTTCACCCATAGTACGTAAAGGAAGCAAAGGAGTATTGGTAGAATCACCACGCAAAAGATATCATACCCTAAAGAATCTGTGTAAGTCTCAATAAGACTCATACTCATTATCCACAGACCGATGGTTGAAAGGGCAACGATCACTTTTAGCAAACCACTGGGGGGAAGATTGAATGTATTGCCTTCGGGTTCGAAAAGGAACAGTTTCTCAAAGCCTTTGAAGAGCAAATGGAACGGTAGTAACGGCAACAACAGAATGGTCAGGCAACCGCTTTCCCCATCTGATTCTTTGCGGTAAAGAAAGTAGAACACGAGAAGGTCGAAAATGAATGCCCCGAAACTTCCGCCTCCGCCAAGGCCGACTTTTGAAAGGATGATAATTAAGGGTTTCATGATGGCATTGTTTTTTGTTTCACAATGCAAAAATACATCATGAGTGTACCAAAAAGCGGTACACTATAGCAGAAAGTGCTATTCGTTATTGAATAACCTTCGAATAAAAGAGATGACACGAACCAATATCCATGTCGCAAGAAGTGAAAACAGACAAGATAATAGTCGGTCGGAGAAAGGGTATCCCTTAATAAAAAGAATAGAAACAGAAAAGCCTATCCCGGCAGCGAGGGTCAGGCAACCACACCCCGTCAAAGGCCGGGAGGATTTAGGGGTGGTTGGTTGTTGATTGTTCATGGTATGAAGGGGTAAGCTTTACTTTTTTCCAACCTTTTGCAGCTTGATAGCGGCGAAGTATTTCGATGCTCACGATGTAGCGACGAGCAACCATATAAGGAGAGCGAATGAGAGGATGGCGAAAGAAAAACTGGCCAGCAAAGCATGAGCTTTCTTTTTCTGGTTGCTTTTGTAAAGCCGGATGATTTCGCGGACAGGGGTGGACACCACAACAGCAACTGCGACAAAGAGACGCAGCAGAACCGAACCGAAAGCCACGACCACAAAATAGACAGACAACAAAGCTATAATCAACCAAACGATAGTCATACTAATGTAATTGTCTTTAAATAACGCTGAATGCCCGCTAATATTTTGACATATGGATTAAACTTGCCACTGTCAATGGTCCGGAAATTGGAGACTTGTTTGCTCCTATTGATTTAATCTTCTATGGGTATTAGTTTTACTTGTTTCCAACCTTCATCTGCTTGATAGAGTGGCAGGCTGTCGCGCAGTATTACAACGGTGACGTTCTTGCAATCATTGAGGAAGTGCCAGTGAGGGTTGCTTCCCGTCAGTATTGGAGGTTTGGGAGCCAGACATACAATCCGCTCCAACGATTTGCAATCCTCGAAGGCACGGAAGTCAAGGCGTTTCAAATTTGCAGGCAGGCATATCTCTTTTAAGGAATGGCACCAGTTGAAAGCCTGATGGCCGATACATTCAATGGAATCCGGCAAAGTCACCTCCTCCAGTTGGCTGAAATTCGCGAAGACATAATCGCCAATTTCTTTCACACCGGTTGCCACGCTGAAAGTCTTGCGAAGACAGTCGGGCACTGCCAAAAGTTTTTTCATGTCTTTTGAATAGATGGCCCCATTGACTGATTGCATATAGGGGTTTTCTGGGTCGAGGTTGAAATCCTTCAAGTCATGGCAGTTGTAGAATAGCCACCCGGGGAAACTACGTAGTGTTTTAGGAAGATAGAACTCTTTATATTTTAAAGGTTTGTATAAGCATAGTACATCGTTTGTAATCTCTTCAAGACCATTGTGCAAGTATAAATGTTCTAGCGATTCGCTCCAAACGATATTGGTGGCATCCATTTTTATTACAGAGGCTGGAATATCGACCTCTTTTAAATTATTGCATCCTGAAAAGATTTGGGCTTCCAGAGTGTGGATATTGTTCGGTAGGCGGATGCTTTCTAGATTCGAACTGCCGCGGAAACACAGTTCCCCTATTTCGGTTACAGAGTCGGGGATATACACCTCGCGCAGTCCGGAACATTCAAATGCCCAGGCATCTATTTTCATTACGGTGTCGGGTATGTGAATGGTGTCGAGATTGCAGTTTTCGAAAGCACCTTTTCCAATCGTTTCAGTCCCTTCGGGGATGTTGTAGTGTTTAGAAGGATAGGCAGGCGGAAAGGCCACCAATGTTTTGCAGTCCTTGGTGAAAATAACTCCTTCCACGGTGGTGAAATACGGGTTGTCTGGGTCGACCTGGAAAGAAGTGATGCCACATTGGGCAAAGGCCCCCCCACCAATAAAATTTACTTTGCGGGGAATAGGGAATGCTGTAAGCTTTCGGCAAAAGGCAAAAGCAAGTGATTCAATCTTTTCCAATGATGCGGGAATGTTGATATTCGATAATTCTTCGCAGCCGCTGAAGCCATCGATTGTTTTTATCCCATCTGGCAGCACAACGGTTTTGAGTTGGGAGGCATCCTCGAATCCCGAATTATACTTTTCACTGGTATACTCAATTTCTTGAGGGAAAGCGATGTATTCCAAAAGTGGATACCAACCCATGTAGGGGAAAGTATTACCCCCAACAAATTGGCTCTCGCTTAAGTCGAGATAACGAAGTCGTGGAGAGTGTTCAATGTCGGCTACCCAAATGTCGTCTTCAGGGTCACCTTCATAATCGCCTTCAGAGGTACACATCTCATTTAATACCCTCTCCACGTCATCGCGATTTATGAAGCCGGTCACCTTAAGCGAGAAGATCTTGTAACGCTCGGAGGGAGGGATAAACTTTGCCAGAGTGCCGGCTTTTTCAAGATGAATTGTCTTTTCGTACTGCATATTGTCTTTTTTATTATACGGGCAAGGTGCCCGTGCTCCCGTTGCGGCGGATGCTGATGGTGAGGTGTACCTGGTTCTCGGGGTGGGTGTCGGGGTTGAGGCTGTTGATGCGGCAGTCGAAGATGTCTGTCCAACCCATCTCCAGGAAGGCGGCAAGCTGCTGGTTGTCGCTGCGTGGGATGAAGCCCAGGAGGTAGTTCTCGCCGTCTTTGTTGTAAATGACCTGCACGGCATTGGGGTCGTGCGGATTCTGCATGTCGCGCTCCAGACGCAGGGATTGTCCAACGCGCAGATAGTCCCATACAAGGTCTGCGTCGTAGTACTTGCGGCCAGCCAGGTGGCAGTCCATAAAGAACGTTTGATGTGCTTTCATCGCTTTAAAGATTTAAGGGTTAATACTACTTTTTGTTTCACGATGCAAAAGTACATGTCCGCTGTACCAAAAAACGGTA
>JAEEGL014547281.1_pt1 | contig 15832 bp, 14 predicted proteins | sample 9134231 | NCBI WGS metagenome assembly JAEEGL01 (sample SAMN16246548, study PRJNA631951) | gut metagenome | biome: gut microbiome; feature: rumen; material: fiber-attached | host: Bos | place: Iran: Karaj | collected 2018-10
AAATCCGCCTTCTCTAAGTTCCTTGAGGATACCGAGCATCTTATCTGAATCATTCATCATGACAGTCTCGGTGATCTCCACACGGAGCCTTCCCGGCTCGATACCGTATTCCTTCACCAGATCCTTTATATACTTTGGAACATCCATGAAGTAGAAATCCTTGGGAGAGATATTGACTGATATGAACAGGTCAAATCCTCTGCCCTGCCACTCGGCAAGTATCTCACAGGCACAGCGCCACATATATTTATCTACTTCTGCGATGAGGCCGTTCCTCTCGAGCGTAGGGATGAACTTGAAGGGAGCCAGGAATCCGTGCTGAGGATGGATCCAACGTACAAGAGCTTCCGCACCTACGATCCTGCCGTTCCTGTCGACTATCGGCTGAAGATAAGGTCTTATATCACGACGTGCTATAGCTTCGGAGAGCTCCGCAGTGAGTTCCTGATTCCACAGTATCTCCTGCCTTATCTTATCGTCGTAGAACGCGATACGCTTTGCGTATTCATCGTTTATCGTAGACAGCGCGAGCCTTGCGCGGGAGAACATCGTGACTACATCAGGTTCATCACGCAGTATCTCATATGCTCCGGTCTGTATCTGAATTGGATAATCCGCCATGTCGCTCCTGATACTGAAGTCGGAGAGTATCTTCTCGACCTTATCCGGATCGAACTCATTCTTGGGGATCAGGATACCGAAGTCACCGCCTCCTATCCTGCCTATGGAACTTCTCCTTGAGAGATGATCCGTAAGATATCCCGCGAGGTTCTTGAGCACATTATCCACGAAGTCTGCGCCGAATATATCATTGAGCACCCTGAAGTTCCTTATGTTGACTATAAGGATCATGAATACTGTCTTAGGATGGGTCCTGACTTCAGCCGCTATGAGCTTATAGAGGTGATCCTTGGTATAAATACCTGTCAATGTATCGTGAGTTGCCTCATACATCTCCTTCTTGAGACGTATCTGCTCATCCGTGATATCCCTTACCCTGAGGTAATATCCGCTGAACACGTTCTCGGCATCGCCTACCTCACGGTTCTCAAGAAGATAATACTTGATGCTGTCTCCGCCGCCCGTCATATGCTTCTCGGACCAGTTGCCTCTTCTAAGCTTGGTACCGAAGAGATATTCCAGCAGCTCGGGAGCATTATCGCAGTTATCTTCCTGAACACCTATGAGATAGCATCCTTCCTTGTTAGTCCAGATACAGCGTCCCCTTGGCGTAAAGATAAAGATTGCATCAGAACCGTTGGATATGACTCCCGACAAGATCCTGTCAAGGAGCCTTAACGGCCTGTAATGTACGGCGAAGTAATAGATGACTATACCGACAATTCCCAATACTATCATCGTGTGATCTATAGCCTCGCCTATAACGATATGGTAGATCTCCATCAGGCCTACCGCGATCATGGAACCGAGGATGATCGAATAGCGTTCCCTGTATATCTTGGATGCACGAAGAGATGCCATGAAGAATACGAGGATAACGACAAAAAATGTCAGGAGATCCGCTACCCTGTGGATCATCATTCCGAAATGCGGAACTAACTTATAATATTCTCTTCCCTCCAGGACTACCGCTTCAACGCTCAATACATGGTGAGTAGCAATACCGATAAGTATCTGGGCCGCATCCGCACACAGTATATACGGGAGCCACTTAGGTATCTTCTTACTGTATCCGGACTGAGAACAGTAGATCCTGGTATACCTCAAAAGCTCGAATATCGTATAGTCGAGACCAAGAGCAACCAGATAATAGCCGACAACAGAAAGAGTCCGGTTATCCGAAGCTACTACAAGACAATTACCCAATATGGGTGGGATAAGAGCGAGGTTGAGCCTGGCGACTGCCATGCCGAGAGTCTTATACTGACGGCTTGCATTGATCGCGCACAATATGAGTACAAGTATCAGTATCATAAAGACAGCTGAAAAGAATAATCTTGACTCCATGGCACACCTCATAATCCTGCAAAAGCCGTACTATCTATTCAAATCATACGAAATATGGGTGTTTCAAACAATAAAAGATAAAAGCAATAATCAAACTATGTATGAACTAATTTGAAACAATTACAAAAGCGCATTATCGAAGAATGTTATCACCTGAACAAATTCATCTCTGTGGGCTTCCGTGAGGAATCCGTTATGACCCAGATCGGTATATCTTATAAAGGTAAAACGGGGATCATCTCCGAACTTCTCATAGTAGATATCATAGCCGTACCGGATGGGGACTACACCGTCATCAGCACTGTGGATAATAAGGATCTGAGCATCGGTATTGGCAAATCCTTCAGAAGCCGTATAAGATGCAAATTCACCGAACTTGATCTCATCGTAGACAGTTATATACGGCATCATCGGATATATGACCGGTCCCACCATGTTACTTCCCTGAGCCAGGAACAGATCGGTGGACTCGTGAAATCCTGACAGCGCACATACTGCCGTAACTTCCGGATGAAGGTTAAGTACCGCTCCTACACAATATCCGCCCCAACTGTGACCGAAGAGCATGATTGGAAGACCTGAGAATTCTTCCCTGCTCTCTACAAAGGAGATGATCCTGTCAAGATCGATGACACCCTGGGCAAGTCCTCTCATAGAGGTGCCTTCACTCTGATCATATCCTGTCGCATCGTAGGCAAAGGCATAATAACCGTTCTGAGCAAAGAGGTCGGCGAAAGGCATAAACAGTTCCTGTCCGCCGCCGCCAAAACCGTGAGCGATTATCACTATGCCCTTTATATCCTTATCTTCCCTGTAATAGTTATATACGGCAAGCTTCTGTCCCTTATCCGATGCTACATCGTAGGAGACTCTCTTAAGGCCGGGAAGATCCTCTACGCTATACACCGTCTCACACTCATACCTGTGGCCGAAAACGCTCTCATATGTTATCACTGAAAGAACGGGAAGTAAGACGAACACTACGACCAGGAATATGACTACAATGGTCTTGATACGCCTCTTGATCCTACACATAATAAATCTTCTCCCTTACTGAATATATTCTCAGTATACGGGTATATTTACACTATATGTAGTTAAGTTACGTTAAATTTGTATAAGTAATGTTAAAGTTATTAAAATACCCTTAAAACTGCATAAAGTATCAGAAGTCAGGATTCGATATTGTGGAGCTTCCAATCCTGATAGATCTCTTTAGCTCTCTCCTGTCGGTCGATAGTAAGCCTTGCCGTAAGATCTGTAGCCTTAGCAAAGGCTCGCCTCTCATATATCTCTGATATGACCATCCATAGAGCGACCAGGAATACGAGTATCGCAGCGACTATCGTCACCGCAAGTATCCTGTAATCATAACTGTTGATACATATGGGTTCATATCCGTCCAAAGGGGGTGATATATAATGAGATTCCTGGGTACTGTAAAAGACTGACCAGGAAACGCACATAAGGACTATCAGGAAGATAAGGACCGGCACCATTACCTTGAGCCTCTTCTTACCGAACCTGAATACAAACGGTATCCGGTCAAATTCCATAGCGAAATACGCATTGAAGACTTCATCATTCTCGATTCGCATATACAGTACCGCCGATCATGAGAGTTATATCACCATTATTATAATGGGTGTTATAACAGGGAAACACCACATATGTCACATCTTTACGATATCTTAACTGCAAAAGAAAACCTCCCGTGCAGCAATGCACGAGAGGTTCTTATGGTGCGGATGGCGGGACTTGAACCCGCACGGTCGTGAAACCACTAGCACCTGAAGCTAGCGCGTCTGCCAATTCCACCACATCCGCAGATCATCAGCTACATGATGATACATTAATAAGAAGAATAAATCAACTTTGTAAGTGATATACTTTTGATATGCGCGACTTTTCCATATCAGTAACTTCCCTGGCGGAATTCATATCAAGGACCGGCAACTTAAGTTCCGGTTCATTCGGCGGTGTCTCCGGTATCGAAGGTACCCGTCTTCACAGAAAGATATTCTCGGATCTTAAGAAGCAGTACGGAGACGATATGGAGACCGAGTACACACTCTCTGATTCCTACGAATATAACGGACTTACTCTGAAAGTATCAGGTCGTGCAGATGTAGTCATAAATAACGATCACATCATAGAGATAAAATCATTCGGATCATCCAAGGATTCATACGAGAAGCTGGTACGTCCGGAACACGAAGCACAGCTTGCCATATATGCATATCTCTACATGGAGAAGAATGCTCTTGACAAGGTGGATATCACCTTAAGATATGTATCGATAACAACGCTCGAGTTCTACGAGGATACACAGACGATAACATACGATGAGGCTTATAACATATTCGAGCATCACTGCTCCGAATATATGGAATTTGCTTCCAAGCTGATGGACTATTCCGACAGCATGGTAAAGTCCATTAAGGAGATGACCTTCCCATACCCCGAGATACGTCCGGGACAGGCAAAGCTCATGAAGCAGACACTTATTTCTCTTTGCTCCAAAGAGGTGCTTTTTGCGCTTGCTCCTACCGGTACCGGCAAGACCATCTCTACCCTGTATCCTGCCGTAAAAGGTCTTCTTAAGGGGAGATACGACAAGATCTTCTATCTTACGGCCAAGACGGCAACCAGATCCGTAGCGGCAAAAGCCGTTAACGATATGAGGAAGAACGGTCTTATCATCAGATCCATCGTATTGGCCTCCAAGGAGAGCATGTGCTTCTATAAGAAGAGATGCGATGCCAAGTTCTGCAAATACTCGGAAGGATATTACTCCAGGCTCCGCCCTGCACTGAGCGAAGCTCTTATGCTGGATGACATTACTCCTGAGATAGTATCCGAGATCGCATTGAAGCATCAGATATGCCCCCATGAGTTCTCGCTGGATATAATGAACTTCTGCACCGTAGTGATAGGCGACTATAACCATGCATTTGATCCCAGGGTAAGCCTGGTACGTGCTTTCTCCGAAGAAGTCGACAGCCGCAATGCAGTCCTTATCGATGAGGCTCATAATATGGTCGACAGAGCCAGAGAGATGTACAGTGCATCCTTCTCCTACTCACTCCTTAAAAAGATGATGTCTGTCTTCAAAGGCATCGATGCAAGGACCGAGAGCTACCTTCAGAGACTCGATCAGTACTTCAGGATCTGCGATCAGAGCATGAGCGTCGATCAGTCGGCCTTCAAGATAAACGAAGGTGCTGACGAGCATAAGATATTGAAGACAGATCACTGGGAAGGTATGCGCGAGATGCCCAAGAACTTTTACGGACACCTGTGGCGCTCCATAAGGCTCCTCTCTCCCATCCTCGACGCGATGCCTCAGGGAGAGCTTCGTGAGATCGCCACTGAGTATTTCTTCGAAGCAAGATTCTTCCTTACTGTTTTTGAGCAGTACTTCAACGATTCTTATATCTGCAGCTTAAGTAAAGAAGCGGGCGATATAACGATCAATCTTACGTGTCTGGACAGCTCGGATAAGCTGGATAATCTCATTAAGGATAAGATGCCCGTCGTATTCTTCTCAGCTACCTTGTCTCCATACGAATATTACAGGAACGTTCTTATAGGAAAGGATGCTGATTATTGCAGGAGCATCGAGCTCGCTTCTCCCTTCCCTCCTGAGAACCTTGAGATACTCATAGATACGAGCATAAGCACTGTTTACAAGGAACGTGCATTCAATACGGATAAGACCGCTAAGAGGATATGCGAAGAGATAATAAACAGAAGAGGTAATTACCTTGTATTCTTCCCTTCCTTCGAGTTCATGAACAGCGTTTGCTCAAGGCTCGAAAGAGAACTTTCCGCTGCAACAAAAGAAGACGGCATTAAGCGTACGCTTCTTCTTCAGACTCCGGGCATGTCCGCGGAAGATAAAAAGAACTATCTTGATGCTTTCTCGGAAGCAAACGAAGGATGCCTTTTAGGTGCTGCCGTATTAGGAGGGCATTTCGGAGAAGGAATAGATCTTACGGGGGACAGATTATCGGGTGTAATTATCGTAGGCGTAGGTCTGCCCAAGATCACTCCCGAAAGGCAGATATTAAGTAACTACTACTCGGAGAAGTTCGGTGACGGTTTTGCTTTTGCATACAGATACCCCGGGTGGGAGAAAGTCCTTCAGGCTGTGGGCAGAGTAATCCGTACAGAAGAAGATACGGGCTTTGCCCTGCTCATAGACGAGAGACTGGATAAACCCGAATATCTTTCTCTATATCCCGAGAACTGGAGAGTATAAGATCATCTCCACTCGAGATTCATCTGCGTAACTTCGCCTCCGCTCACGACAACGGGATAAGCAAGAGTGAACCTTAAGTCATACCAGCCTGTTGAAGAAAAGGTCGGTTCTCCTCCGAACCTGTCCTCCCCTGCATATCTCCAGAAGAATGAATCAAAGAAAGGATCACCTGTTCGGTCAGCCGACTGCCAATCTGTATATAAGGTACTTTCCTGTCCTGACAGATCGGCATATGTATCGGTTATCTCGCATTCTGCAGATATAGGAAGCACGACCATTACATCGTCCTGTGTGATGGGATTATTACCAGACGAACAGAGAAGTATCGTTCCGGTAAAGCTCTCATAGTTCGGAGTAAAGTAGAGATAGCCGTCACCTAAGGTGATACATCTTCCTTCTTCATTCTCTGTTATCGAAGTAACCCTAAGATCATCGTAGCCGATCTCATCACCTTCCTGAAGCGAATCGACGGTCATACGGTCGAATCCTACGGGAATCCCCAGATAGAACAGTCCGGATCTTCCGTCTTCTGATACCGCCAGCAAGACACCGAAGTAGGTGCCGTCACCGAGGTTATCCGCGAACTGACCTGTTCGTTCAGTTATCATGTGCTCGGGAAAGAGCGGAAAGCGCTTTATCTCATCGTAAGTAAAGTATCTTGCCAGAAGACTTTCATCGTCTATTACCGATGTATCGAGTAAGACTACCTCCCCGTTACTTATGCAATACTTAGATCTCATGTCTCCCGTGACCGTATACAGGACCATATATTCACAGTCGATCTCACCTGAGTAACAGCGATCAACATAGTAGAGATATGCTCCCGGAGAATCCGACTCTATCTCATCGATAGCGTTCATGAGGATCGAATACTGATCTTCAGGCTCATCTGCAGGATCCGGTATAACAGGAGCAGGCGTAGGAGCGGGAGTTATCACTTCTGAAGCGGCGAGACGGATCGTAGTCACGGAAGTCGCTGACGTAGCATACGACTCAGTTGCAGAGGTGGTAACTGGAGTAGCAGCGATGATCTCGCTGTCATCGACACTACAAGATCCGACCGATACTGATACGGATATCAACAGTATCAGAGATATGATCTTTGTTGCCTTCTTCATCTTACCTCCCCCGTGTACGGTAACCTTACTGATTATAGCACACGAGTATATAAGCCTCAGTAAGCCGCGCTTGCAGCTGCAGCAGCAGATGCTTCCTCGGAGATGATCATGGTAACTACTATCTCTTCCGCAACTGCATTGGCTACTGTATTACTTACGGAAGAAATCTTATCACCATAAGCCTGCCTTACGAGAAGTGCAGCGAACATCAGCCTCATCTTGTGATCGATGTTCCAGAACCCGAATCCCTTTATATGTCTTAGTTCCTCCGCAACTTCGATCACCTCTTCTACGAGATCGTCGGTATCGGCATTTATATCGATAAGGGTTGCGATAGATCCGAACTCATGACTGCTGCTGTATCTTGCCTTATGGGAATAGAAGGAATAGTAGAACCTTACTGCCTTATCGCACTTTGCCCTCATATCTCCGCCCGTGACCGCGAGTACTTCGCTCATAGCCTGACAGGGATCGGAACCTGCAGGTATCCTGCATCTGTTCTTAAGATAGGAATAACCTGTCTCGATATCGGATACGATCTCATCCACGCTCTTATCTGTAAGAGACAGGAGCATCGCCAGGGGGATATCGTCGGAATAAGTAAGAAAGGGATGAGCTTTCTTCATCCTTTTATAGAGCAGGTCAAACTTATCGATATACTTATCCATATTATCGGCCCCGCCCTGATCACAAAGAGCGGATGCTGCGGTGATAAGGTATGAATTCTCTGCAAATCTTCCCTTGCTTATCTTCGTATATGCTTCCTTAACATCGCGGATATACTTTTCAGGATAACGAGCAAGCGCCATCTTGCTTATAAGTGCCATCTCAGATCTTCCCCTGAAGCTCGAGAACAGTCCCGTATTCTTTCTCAATATCTTCCTGCACTCGATTATCTTATCGACATCAGCCTCTTTATCTGCGCCGGTCAATATAAGAGCCGCCATATTGAGCATGAGACCATGATTAAATGCCGATCTCTTACTTAGGAGTTCTCTGTTCCTTGCGAGCAGTTCTATCTTTCTTCTTGTGTCCGTATTCATTGTCGTAACCTCCGGTTTCTTGTCTATGTCTACATCTTAAGAGTTCGACATAAAACCGAAGTTAACGCCCGTAAAAGAAAATCTTCAATCACGGTCAAGTAATGGTCAAGAGTATTAAAGATAAGAAGCGACTTCCTCCGCACCGCCATATGACAGGAGTTTCTTACCAAGTGAAGCCGCATTACCGGCAAAAGAGGGATCTTCCATTATCCTCGTTGAGAGCTTTCTTATATTATCCGAGTCGAACTTATCGGCATCGACGGTAAGACTTGCACCGAGCTTCTCAAGACGTGAGGCATTGAACTTACGCTCGAATACTTTCCCGGGACATATCATCATGGGAACTTCATTTATAAGTCCGTCTGCTATGCTGTTCTGCCCGCCGTGGTTGATGAAGAGCCTGCTCTCGGGAAGCAGCTTGGAAAAGTCAAAGGAAGGAGCGATATGTATGTTGCCTTCCTGCATTTCGCGAAGATCCTTTCCTGCGATATACACCTCAAAGGAGGAGTCGCAAAAAGCTTCCTTTACGACTCTTACCATCACATTAGAAGATATTGTCCCGCTTCCCATATAGACCAGTATCTTATCTCTTACGGAAGATGCAATGGGACATGGTCTCTTCCAAGCTCCGCAGTATACTACCTCTTCCTCCCAGGGTTCCAGCTCAGGTATGGATGGTACGAACTTCTTCTCAGGAAGAGAGAACAGATCAAGTGTCGATACGACCCGTGGCAGGTCATTTTCTTCCAGGATACGGTTTACTCCATGAGCAAGTGACGGCGCTGAAGCATAGCTGCTCCTTGTTGGATAGCTTACTGTCGCAAAGCATCTTATGCCCAGCACGGAGGATGCTATGATCGCGGGTATACTGAACTCTGAATATATGACATCAGGCTTATACCCACGGGCTGCATCACATATATCTTCTATGCTCTCCTTAAGATACCTGTAGTCGATATTACCTGTAAGATGAAGGACTTCTTCAAAGCTCTTTACTTCCTTGTTAGAAGTTATTCCCAGTTTTTGAGCTATGGGAAAAGTATGCATTCCTATAAAGGCAGGAAGCCCCAGCGGGACCGGAGTCTCCAGAGGGTATTCCTTAAGAGACGTAGGAGCAGTGTGATTGAGATCAGATGCGGCACAAAGAGCAACTGTATGCCCCAGGCTCTCAAGAGTATTTCCCAGGGTAACTGCCCTTACGAGACTACCGGCGGTCTGCGCCATGGCCGCCATTGGAACTATAAGGACACGGCTCATGGATCATTCCTCCCAGAAGATCTCATCCAGGGTCTTGCCTAATACTTTACATATCGTCAGGCACAGCTTTATCGTAGGGTTATAATCTCCCTTCTCGATAGCATTTATGGTCTGTCTTGATACGCCTACTCTGTCTGCCAGTTCCTGCTGTGACAGATCGAGAGCTGCCCTCGCCGATTTGAGCTTAAGATTCTTCATCAGCGGTCTCCATCTTCTCTGTTCTCTTATCACAGGCCATCTTGATGAACATCTCAGCAGATACTGCTATCCATGTGATACCCAAGGATAACATGGTCACAACATTATCGGCATAGGGATTACGGTGTACTCCGCTCAACACAGTTAATAAGATAAATACTCCTACTGCACCGAAAGATATGGCAGATACCTTCCTCTTCTCCTTCATGCCAAGGTAAGCATCCTGCATATCAGCAAGGATTATAAATGTACCTACGCCCGTCATGGAACTTACCATAGCTGCTTCGAACATAGTAAGAGGCAATGCACCATCTGTAAACTCCCCTATAAAGCCTATGCATAAGATCGTTATAAGAGTTACCACAAATGCATTAAGTGCAGCATCTCCTCTGGCCTTCAGCATCCTCTCGTCAAAGCCTTTTGCATTAGTCTTGTTCATGCCGATAAGAGTAGCGACTCCGACTACAGATACAAAGACAGAAGGGATCAATATAGCGGCTGTACCGCTGATCAGTGTATTGCCCCGGGCCACAGGTACGGCCATGAGAGTAACGACAGTGATGACTGCAATTAGTATTGCCAGAGATACCAGGATCGATTTTCTGTTCATAATAATATCCTCCTATTCCTTATGAGGATATGATATATATTTGATTACATTTTGTCAACTATATACGACATTTTGTAAAAAGAAATATGATTGCTGTTTATCTCAACAATACGAATGAAGTCAGACGTCTGTCACTTTCCTGTTATCTCTTTTATCTTTCCGAGAAGCTCATCGTTGGATTCGTAGATATTTATACCTATGGGCTTACAGTTGATAAATGTGACCTTCTTTGAAAGAGCCACGACCTCAGTAATATCACTGTAAGCAACGGTCCTTGATACCTTAGAGCCCCTGTACATCACGAACTTGTCTTCATAGAAGACAAAATCGAACTTAGGGGGAAGAAAAAGGCTCAGCCCGTTGGATCTGCTGGTAAATCTCAGTAATTCCTGCATGTAAGTATCCTCCCTGTATTTGTCATTACCTGAACGAACGTCAATTCGTCGTCTTCTACTACTCCTGTTCAATACAGATACATTATATCAATCACGATCTTCATCGGTCCTTACATAATGTTCGATATGTCTTACAATATCGTCACCTGCTACGGGAACCTCTGTATCGAAGAGCGGAAGATCCAGGTTCATCTTCTTATCGTCAGATAAGATATGAAGTCTCGGGATACCCTCCTTATTCTTTCTTACAAACCAATAGTAAGTCTTTTCCTTATATATGAGTCTTCTCTTGTTCTTGGGAGCTACTGCCATATTCTCTATATACCCGATATGTCTTTGTCTTTCTTCTTGTGGTCTGACAGATCGATGTCCTCTCCTTCCCACATGAGCCTGTTCATAATAGAACCGTCGTACGATGCTTCCGTATAGACATCCCTGAACTTCACACGATTATGCATGCACCAGTCTCTGAGCCAATGGTATATCTTAGGATAATCCCTGTATACGTACGTAGCACCGCCCCTGATCTTAGTTCCGTAGCAGGCTTCAAACTTATTACCTTTGCGGTCGTATATGCGGACATATACCTTATCGCGCTGATCGAGCATCCTCTGATAAGGATATGTCGCGGTGATAAAGTCGATATCTGATGCGGGGAAAGTACTCGTACCTACGGTGATGACACCCGGAGCAAAGATGATGCTTCTTGGAATTATATCGGCATAGTGATCTATCCTTTTCCTTATCACCATGCTGCTCAATATACAGATGACCGATATCGCGGCGCCTATACCCAATAACAGAGTAACTGTAGGTCTGTCCATAAGATCAGGCGCTAAGATAAATATAAACAGGATCGCACAGAATGTGGAAGTGATGATCCCGGCGGTCAAGCGTACGAGCAGACTCCTGTTATATCGGATAAAATCCTCCGGGGAAAAGTCCACTCTGTCATATGGATTCTTATCAGGAGTATTCTGTCCGGCTATACTCTCGTAAGCTCTTGCCATAAACTCTATCTTAGTCTCGGCATAACTTACCTTATAGTTCGGATAGCGAAGAGCTCCCTCCTCCTTTATCCTGCAAAACTCCCTGACTTCCTCCGGATGAGACCTTAAGTAGTCCCTTAATGCCAGGTGTCTCTTCAGTTCATCAGAATCACTGTCACATACGAACAGATGGTGCTCCGGAAGATCCATAATGCCCTCGTAAGCAAACACATCACGTCCTAACACCTCGTCGTTACCGAGATGACGGTATCCCAGTTCCTTGAGCACAAAGATGGCAGTCTGAAGATCCGACTCATCCTTTACGACTACATCTATATCGATTATCGGCTCGGATGACAGACCGGGAACAGACGTACCGCCGATATGTTCGATACCTGTCGCAAGAGTTCCCAGAGCCGGTGCGATCTCTGCTCTTATCACCTCGAAGTCCTTGATCCATCTGGGATCGTATGGCTCAACTATGACTGTTCTTTCCATTTATATCTTCCCCTCTTTATTTCATTTAACCAATTACCACACCTCAGGTAAAGCATCTCGCATCAGAACAGATCGAGCATACTGTCCAGGTATATCTCTTCTCTAACCTTCAGACGATATTCGGGCCTTACCATGTAATACAGGAGCATCTCCAGTACTACTGCGCTTCCCAGGCTCCTGCCTTCTATCTTGAAGTTGGTAAAGCCTGACGGCATATATGTATCTCTGATATCTTCAGTTCCTATGAATGACGGATTAGCCATGGCATCTGAGAAACGGTATCCTCTTTCTGCTGAAGGTGAAGTGCATCTGTGATCTTCACATTCTTCCCCGAGGCTCTTACGGCTCACGTTCTCATAACATCTCTTCCTGTCATTGCATGCTATGCTGCAGCATTCATTGCAAAGGAATTCGACCTTATCCTTCAAGTCAGAAGAAAGGCCGTTAAGCTTATCCGGTTCCTTATTGAGCCTGAAATCAGGTACGACATAACGATAGTCTTCACGGGCAAGTTCATTCCTGAATCCTTCAAAGTCCGTGATCACCTTGGTAGTAGAAGAAACAAAGTAAAAGTCAGGATATTCTTTCCTTATGTATTCCATGAGCAGATCAGAACAGATGATGATGCCGTTCTCATTACTGCCGTTATGCTCGAAGAGCTTACACAATCTGTTGCATCTAATATCCTTTAAGTGTTCTTCCCTTATAAGGGAATTGCTGAAAGTAAGACGCGATGAGATACCGTACTCCGCCATAAGCGCCGCGATATCCTCGGGATGCGCCTCACCGTACCCGACCCTTCCGCCTCCCCACAAGGAATCTGCGGGAGCACCGTATATGGAACCAATCTCACAATCGTCACTGAAATATTCCCTGTGCTCAAAGAAGAGCGGCAGAAACACCTTATAGAGCTCGTAGAATTCGAACAGTCCAGGAAGATGGTAATATGCCTTCATTACTCACCTGTTAAGCTGCATCTGAAGCTGCTTTATGGGATCCTTGATCTCATATTCGAACTGATCCTGGATATATCTGGTGGTGAATCGTCTAAGTTCGTCCTTGAGCTGATCGTTCAGCGTTATGTTGAAGATTTCCTTAGGCTCATGTGCAGCTATAAAGTTCAGAGCCTTAACGGATCTGATATCGATCTTAAATCCCGTTCCCGAACTCGATATAGAAGAATCCTCCGTGCTTATATAGTAAGTCTGTGAAGCCTCTTCCGGTTCGTATATAACGGTAAAGCCCATATCGGTCAGGAACTTCCAGTTGAATGCACAGTAGATCTCTTCGTATCTTTCCGGGAACCTGCCCAGAGCATAGTAAGCATATACGCAGAGTTCGTAGGCAGTCTTGGCATTATCGCTCTGAAGCACGGTGTCGCTTAATATCCTGGCGATATGGCCTCCTACGGCCATACACTCGAGGGATTCCATTATCCCGGAATTACTCTCGATTATGCTGCCTTCCTTCATGTAATTGAAATTGCCGGATCTTGTGATGACAAAATCACAGAGCATATAGGGAACTGATACGAATGCGTTCTTTGCATTCTTGCCTGATACTCCCTTAACGCAAAAGGACACGATACCTCTGTCCGCCGTGATGACGGTAAGTATCCTGTCCTTTTCCTTGAATTCACGTGAATACAGGATGACACCTCTGATACTTATCGGATCAGATGCCATCCTTCTCGTCGCCTTCCTGCTGGAAGCCGTAGTCTTTAAGGAGGATCTCGTTATTCTTCCAGTCCTCTCTTACCTTAACGAAGAGATCGAGATATACCTTACATCCTACGAGACGCTCTATGGCGATCCTTGCAGATGTACCGATACGCTTGATCATGGAACCGTTCTTACCTATGATTATCCCCTTGTGGGAATTCCTCTCACAGATGATGGCAGCTCTTATGACGACCCTGTCCCTGTCATATTCATCGGCGCTGTCTTCCTTATACTTCTCCTCGAACTTCTCGATCTCTACGGTAGTACCGTGAGGGATCTCCTGATTCGTATAGTGAAGGAGCTGCTCCCTTATGAGCTCAGCCGAGATCTCGCGCTCAGTCTGGTCTGTCATGTATTCTGTATCGAAGAGCCTGGGACCTTCGGGAAGGAGCGCTATAAGGCTGTCCAGAAGGACATCCACATTCTCGCCGTCCCTGGCGCTTATGGGGATGATGTCCTTGAACTCATACTGTTCGGAATAAGACTTGATGATGGGAAGAAGGCTCTCCTTAGAGACCTCGTCGGCCTTATTAACTGCAAGGATGACCTTCTTATTGTTCTCTTTGCATCTTCTCAAGAGATCGAGCTCCACCTTACCAGGCTCCTTGAACCTTCCGTCAACGATAAGGAGAACGGCATCTGCGTTCTTGGCGCTGTAGAAGGAATTGGATACCATGATCTCACCGAGACGTGATCCGGGCTTATGTACACCGGGTGTATCAGTGAAGATGATCTGGGCATTATCGGTATTGTAGATGGATCTTATGTTAGTCCTTGTAGTCTGAGGTTTATGAGATACGATAGCGACCTTCATGCCTGTTATATAGTTGATGAGAGTGGACTTACCAACGTTAGGTCTTCCAAGGAGCGCTACATATCCGACATGCTCACAGATGGAACCTGCGGGATATACTACAAGCTCTTCCCTCTCATCTCTATGGTCCGTGATCTCACTTTTGTCCTCGACTATCTCAAGACCTATATCCTTCATGAGTTTCCTCTGATGCTTACGCATTATCTTCTCGTCACGCTCCTCGATATGGTCGTAACCTATAAGATGAAGGAATGAATGAGCTGCGAGAAACGCGATCTCTCTTTCAGCAGAATGTCCGTAAACGTCGGCATTCTCATAAGCCACATCGGGACAGATGATGATATCGCCTACATTAAGGATCTTATTGCCGTCTTCGTCATATTCCATGTCGATATCTTCTATACCGTAGGAGAGCTTGCCCTCATGCATCTCGACCATGGGGAATGACAGAACATCAGTCTCCTTGTCGATATCCCTGATCCTCATATTGAGGTCCTTTATATCTTCTCTGGAAACGTAGGTGAGGTTAACGTAGGAATCCTCGAAGAGTTTCCTCAAGGAAGGATCCAGATACTCGTTATCCTCCTCGAAGATAAGCTCCTTGAGCTTAGTGATATAGCCCTCAAATAACTTGAGCTGCACTTCTTCTAACTTTTCCGTGTCGTCTGTGATAAATAACTTCATTCGGGGTACTGGATCCTTTCGTGGAATACACCTGCGTATACGTGTCTGAAAGCTGCGATGATCTTCTCCAGGTCATCAAAAGAGAGTCCTGAAGATATGAGCTGATCCTGATCTATCTTGCTCTTGATGAGCTTTCTTATAAGTGCCTCTATCGCATCAAGGTCCTCGAGCTTAGAAGATCTGACTGCTGCCTCACATGTATCGGAGATCATGAGGAGCGCCGACCCCTTCGAACTCGGGATATGTCCCTTATATCTGAAAGCATTCACGTCA
>JAEEGL017275580.1_pt1 | contig 15832 bp, 13 predicted proteins | sample 9134231 | NCBI WGS metagenome assembly JAEEGL01 (sample SAMN16246548, study PRJNA631951) | gut metagenome | biome: gut microbiome; feature: rumen; material: fiber-attached | host: Bos | place: Iran: Karaj | collected 2018-10
AAATGCTAAACTCTGAAACTAGTTTTAATAATACACTTCACAATAAGATAAAAGACATGGAACAAATTAGATCTAAAAGACAAAAGACAAATAGAATTTATAATTTCTTCACCGGATGCTTAAGAGATATAACTGATTTAATATTAATAATTATATTAATAGTTTTACTAAAAAATAAGTCCATAGCAATAACTACTGCTATAGTAATATATAATTACGCTGGAAGAATTCCTAATGTTATTTATTACTTAAGTAGCTTTATGGATAATATTGCCGATTTTAATCTATCAGCTGAAAGAGTTTATGCTATCCTCGATAGTAAAGAATTTACTAAAGAAAAATTTGGTAAAAAACATTTAGATAAAGTAAAAGGAAACTTTGAATTTAACAAAGTATCATTTGCTTATAAGAAAAAAGATAAAAAAGTTTTAAATAATATATCATTTAAAATAAAAGCTAATCAAACCGTTGCTTTTGTTGGTAAAAGTGGTGCTGGTAAAACAACTATTTTTAATTTACTATGTAAAATGTATCCTAATTATAAAGGTAAAATAACTATTGATGGCATTGATATAAGAGAACTAGATAAAGATAGTATAAGAGGTAATATAACTATTATTAGTCAGAATCCTTATATATTTAATCTAAGTATTAATGATAATCTAAAACTAGTAAAAAATGATGTAACAGAAGAAGAAATAAAAAAAGCATGCGAGCTTGCTTGCTTAGATACATTTATTGAATCATTACCAGATAAATATGACACAATAATAGGTGAAGGTGGTGTTAACCTATCTGGTGGTCAAAAACAAAGACTTGCTATAGCACGAGCACTAATTCAAAAAACTGAAATAATTCTATTTGATGAAGCAACTTCAGCTTTAGATAACGAAACACAAGAACATATTCAAAGAGCTATTGAAAATATGAAGAATGATTATACGATACTTATTATAGCTCATCGTCTATCTACTATTATTAATGCTGATCGTATATTATTCTTAAATAATGGTCATATAGAAGCTAGTGGTTCTCATAAAGAATTATTAAAAACAAGTAAAGCTTATAAAGAATTATATGAAGCAGAAATAGAAAAAGAAAACTAATAATTTAAAAAACTCATTTCTAATACAAGAAATGAGTTTTTTCTATTCTTATTTAAAACGCTTTCTAACGCTCAATACCTGCTCTTCTGTTATTTCATCTAAATGTTGATTTTAACAAATATTGCAAAAAGAGTGTTGTTTCCAACACTCTTTAAAACTTAACTTTTTTAATTAACAGTTATCTTTGCGTAGCCATTTCCATCATTAGCTTTATTAGCAACATGAGAACCAACTTGATTAATATTTATAGTATTTGCTCCACCGCATCCAGAATAACAATACATTTGAGAATTACTAAGTGTTGATTTCAAGTAGCCTGATCCGCCTCCACCAGATGAATTTGTATATTTATACGGCTTAGAAACAGTGGTAGTTATTCCACCATACCAACCTCCGCCAGAGCCACCATTTCCCTGACGTGAGTTAGTATACTCTCTAGTTGTTCCATCTCTTCCATTCATACCCTGGCCAAAAGCATAACCAGAATTTTGTGTACCACCAGAAGAGCTTCCATTTTCATCATAATTACCTGCTCCGGCATTGGTACCTCCACCATGACCAGAACCACGTGCTGTTTGATCATGTACGGCACCGCCGCCACCACCGGCAACAATTAGAACTGAACCTTGGTTACTTGATAAATCTTTAAGTAAACCACTAGCAGTAGCTATATGTGTAGCTCCACCGCCACCACGGCCACCAACTCCACATACATCACAATCCACAGCTTTTCCACCAGCTCCACCACCATTGTAGCCACCGGCTCCACCTACTAAATTGTTATTTTCTTTTCCTTCACCACCTGGATAAATATATAATCTAACATTATTTAAACTAGCTGTCCCAACAGAGTATCCTCCATATCCTCTATAACTTCCAGCACCAGAAGCACCCCAAACTTCTAATTTATAATTAGAATTTGTATAAGCTATAAATTGTGATTTTCCACCAGTATAAGGGAAGCAGAACTCATTGCCTGTATATTTAGCATAAACCTCAATATTTTCATTGATATGATTTTCTAATACAAAAGGCGTTCTTAAACTTTTATCTGTATACCACCCATCAAATGTATTGCAACTATTAGTAGGTATCTCTATTCTTCCTTCTTTAACATTTGTAGAATCCCCATAATATGTTACCACTTGTGTATTAGTATCATTACTCAATACTACATATCTAGAATTATAAGTAACTCTATAATTAGTTCTTTCCCATTGAGCATATAATGTAGTATTAGACGTTATTTTTATACTACCACCTGGTGAATAATAAGTTCCTCCAGCAGTTCTCCATCCAGTAAACCTATATCCACTTCTATTAAATAAGTTATTAGCTATTGTACAATATTGATTATAATTACATATTGTATCAGACATTGTACCTGTTGCCGATGAATCATTCTTATTATAGCTAAGCCTATATTGATTAATTGTACATGTTGGATTCCTTGTTCCATTACCACTTATTGTATATCCTGTATTACATGACGTTGTATATGTACATGTTCCACCTGCCACTACTGAAAGACGACAGCTTCCATTAGCTACAGATGCACAATTTTGACACCAATTACACGATAAAGATTGATTTCCTGATGTAGTTGATGATACTGTATGCGAAAATGAATTATTTGACCCATAAGTATAACCCATAAATGTATAACCTGTTCTTGTTGGTGTTCCATTTATTGTTGTTCCAACTCCATAAGTATATTGGTCTGGCATTCCACTGCTCGCCTGTGTATAACAATTTGAATATGATATGTTATATATAGCAGGACTACATTTAGCATATAAAGTAATATTTGTTGTTGGAGTAAAACTTGCCCCACTATTATAAGCTATATTTCCCGTACTACTTGTCGCCCATCCACATGTATATCCTGTTTTGGTAATAGTTGGTAAAGTTACAGCATCGCTACTCCATTTAGCATATAACGTCGTATTTGATAATCTTTCCCATTCTCCTCTTCCATTTGTATAATCTGTTACGCCTGATACCAAAGCAGGAGAAGTTGCATTATTAATTACTTTTGTTCCTCCACTCGCTGTTGTATTCCATCCATCAAAATTATATCTTGATGTTATTTGATTTAATGAGCTAATAGTTGCTCCCGTTGAATTGGCATTAAGACTAACTGTATAAACTCTTTCTGGAACTGTTATCGTTGAAGGATTTAATGCACTTGTTCCGTATTTTATTGTTAATTTATCAGTAGGTGTATTTGTAGCGCTATTTTTATTTAAATTAATCGTAACTGTAATTGCATCCCAATTTGCAATTATTGTATGATCAGCTGTCTTTGTAACTTCCGTTGTGTCTTTTACTTCAGAACCCTCTAATGTCCATCCTTTAAAGTCATAACCTTCTCTACTAGGAACGCATAATTTAGCTTCATTTTTATCTATATCTTGTCCATATAAGTAAGAATTCACTACTTCTTTCTTTTTAGTCGAACAATTATTACCCCCATCATCATAAGATAATTGCATAATAGCTAAGAAATTAAATGGACCAGATGGAAATGCCATTATTTCGTTATTGTAAGAATCAATAGGTTCTTTGCTTCTTATCCATAAATAATTTACCCCTATTAATCCTTTAGCTACTATGTTTTTATTTCCTTTTTTCTTGTCTGTATCTATATCCAAAGCCTTCCATGAAGATGTAGGTACTACATTCTTATCTGTACTCCAAGCATATTCTAATTTTACTGGATTTTTTAACTTTTTATTTTCATCAAATATTGCTACATTTATCGTCTTTTTAGGTGTTGGTGTTGAATCACCATCAGGATTTACTGTTATTACAGGTATTTGTTTTTTAATATTTTTACCATTACAAATCTGTGGTTCTTGAACACTAGTTGCAACACCAGTTTTATTCTTAGTACTTCCCTTTTGATATATTACTAAAATTGAAGCTTTATTACACATGTTATCCTTATCTTCTACTAAGCCTTTTTCAATTAATTCACCGACAGTAACTACTTTAAAACAACTGACATTTTTAATATCTAAAAAACTATTACTAAATTGTTTCTTAGTTTCTTCATCCGAATTTATTGAATTAACATATTCCTTTGCTCTTGTTGCTTTAGTTTTTTCGTCTGTAACTCCTTCAGTTTGTAGAGTTTGTCTAAAGTCATCATTTATTTCCTTTATAGTATATTGAGGAATAGTCGTATAATCATCATCTATATCTAAACAAGATTCAATATATAAGTTTTTTTGTTTGAAAAATAAGTAAGTGATGCTTCTTTTATATGTTCTTCAGCAACAGTAGCTAATTTTTCTTTTTGTTTATTAATTAATGAGTTTACTGCAACTACAGCCGATGTAGCAATTATAGCTACTAAAGCAATAGTTCCCAATAACTCTATTAATGTGAAACCTTTTTCCTTCATGCACAATCACCTACTATGAATTAATAATATCATATATTTATTATCAAATCATATAAAATTTTCAAAAAAAAATACCATAAGGTATTATTTATTATGTATATCCAATTGATTATAAGGTATTTCAATTTTATATTCTTCTAAAGTACTAAGAATAACCTTTAAAGCATCTCTTCTCGTTTGTCTTTTAGAATCTATTTCCTTTAACTCTATACCAATTAAATAATCTATTGAAGAATCATTTAAATTATTAGGACCTAAGTACTTACAATCAATCACATTATCATTTTTACTAATTCTATCTACTATTTCTAACATAGCTTTTTCTGACTTTTCTACCTTTAATTCATAAGATAAAGGAACATTTAAATAGATATAATTAGATACAACTTCTATTTGCTCAATATTTCTATTAGAAATAGATACAGTATTACCAGTAGCTATGTCTTTAATCTTAGTTGTTTTTAAACCTAACATTAATACTTTGCCTTCTATATTTCCAAACTTAACTATATCCCCTACTTTAAAATAATTATCAGATATTATACTAGCTCCTCTAATTATATCTTTCAAAGCATCTTGAACTGCTAAAACAATACCTGCTCCAACAAGTCCTAAACCAGCTATCATAGAAGTAATATTAATATGATTTATCTTTAATACAATCATAAATGTAATAATAATAAATAGATATTTAATAATATTATGAATTAACTTAATATATGTCTGTCCTCTATTACTATCCACTATTTTAATCTTCTTAGTCTTATTTAATAAAATATTAGATACTATACTGTACAGAATAAGACTAATAATAATAGCTATACCTGATCTAACATAAGTATTCTTTAATATCACACTAATTGTTCCCCATACATCTTTCATCTTTTCACCCTCATATTATGTGTTAAAGCATAATTAGAAACTTTTCTAAAGTTATCATCGTAATCATATCTTTCTTGACCATATTTAAGAATCATATACCCAAATTCTGGTTTTTCTGCTAATAACTCTTGTACCCTTTCTGCTTTAGAAGTTGAATTATCATCTTGATCATATATATTTACAGCTTTTTCATCACTATATACTTTAGATTGTAAATCGAATTCTAATTTGTCACACCAATAAGCAAATTTAGCTTCTGGTGTTTGCCTTTCATCAAATTCAAATATAATACTTTTTATTTGTTCACCAGTTAATAAACCTTCACATATATGTTCTACTGCCTCATGACCAATTTGTTTCTTTAAGTCTTCTGTGATTTGAAAATGAGTTAAATCTCCTATTACAGTTTCTTCAAGTTCATGTATTGCTATCATAAATATTACTTTAAACAAATCTAAATCATATTTAAATTCCGAATGCATAGCTATCGCTAACATCTGCACTCCAAAAACGTGCTCAGCAACACTTTCTCTTCTTCTTTTTTTAACTTTCCAATCTTTCCATCCCGTACGAATAAGTCTTTTTAACTTATTACATAATAGATAATACTGTATTACTCTCTCTTCTCCCATTATCAAAACCACCCAACTTACTTATTATTATACATAACTATTTCTTTTTATCAATCAAGTTTACATATAATTTATACACTTCTTCTATTTTATCATCCCAATTTACATATAAATATTTAGATACATTATTACAAATCTCTTTATATTTTTTACCATCTTTAAATATTTCTACTATTTTATCAGCATATTTTTTAGGAGTTTTTTCAGCAAAATAACCAGTATAATCATCTTTTACTGTTGCAGCCGTTGCTGCTCCTTTTAAAAATAATCCTGGTGTACCTTGCGAAGCTGCTTCTATTTGTACAATACTAGATGCATCATATAATGATGGAAATAAGAATAAATCTGCCGTTGCAAAGTATTTAGCTAATAACTGTCTATCTGTTATCTTACCAGTAAATATTACTTTATCTTTAATACTAGAATTATTTATATATTCTTTAAACTCTTTTTCATCTGGTCCATCACCAACAAATATCATTTTATAATCTATATTATCTTTTAGTTCTTCTAAAGACTTAGCTATAAAAAAGATATTTTTTAATTTATTAATTCTTCCAACAAATAGAAATACTTTTTCATTCTTAATACCATGTTTATCTTTTATCTCTTTTATTGCTTCTTTTTTATTTTCTATTGGTAGCATTTCTGTAGCATTATCCATAACTCTTGGCATAGTTTTATATCCATAATCTTCATGAAATATTCTTGCTACTTCACTATTTACAGCCCAACACTCATCACACTTTTCAAATGTTTTAATTACTAAATTCTTATTAAACTTTTTTGCTATAAAATCATTTTTAAATGCTCTTTTAAAATCTTGTTCAAATTGACTATGCATAGTTCCAACAATAGGTATATTATGTTTTTTTGCATATTCTATTCCAATTTTACCTACCATAAATGGTGAATGAATATGAACTATATCTAAATTAGATTCATCTAGTATTTTTTTAAATTTCTTATCTAACTTAGGTACAGGAAACGGATATACATATATAGGTGTTTTAATACTTTTACACCTTACTACTTTATAATTAAATCTACTATCATCATATTTTTCTTTGTATCCAGGTACAAACATTATAACATTAGCTTTCTTAGCTAATCTTTTTGCATAATTATCTATTACTGATATAACTCCATCTGCCATAGGATAAAAAGAATCTTCAAAAATACCAATTGTTAATTTTTCCATGCTCATCACCTATCTAAATACATTATATCTACATCTACATTACCAACTATTCCATCTATTCTTCCATTTTCACATCTTTGCCAAAATCTATAATCCCCTTGATAAGAAGTACTTTCATTATAATGTGCTAACCAAGTAACCCCAGGAGTACTAAGCCATACTTTTTCTAAATAATTCTTACTTCCATATAATGATCCTTCATATCCATGACTATTAATAGTTTCAACAAACACTTCCGCTGCTTTAGTTACTTCATATAAACTCATTTCAAAATAGTTAAATCTACTCCAATTCTCCCAATCGAATACTATTGGTAATTCTACTTTATAATTCTTTATTTGATCTAATACCCATAAAGCTTCTTCTCTAGCTTTTTCTTCACTATTAGCATATGAATAAACATATACTCCAACAGGAATACCTACCTCATTAAATCCTTCTATATTTCTTAAAAATTTAGAATCAACATAGAACTCTTGATCTAATCCTTTTTCTCCTCCAGCTTTAATAAATACGAATTCAACTCCGGCATTTTTAACAGCTTCAAAATCTATTAAACCCTGATAACCAGATACATCTATTCCTATCTTCGTATTACTCTTTTTATACTTTTTAACTATCTCACTATAATTTATATAACTATTATTAGGTTTATTAGTATTAGTAGAAGGTTCTACTACTTTTAAAGTAAAATCTTTTCTCGTTTCATTTTTACTTCTATCTTGAGCAACATATGTTAACTTATAACTACCTACTTTTTTAGTATCATATTCCCCTTCTATAATACATTTCGGCTTACTAGTCTCATTATCAGCACACATTATATCTTGTTCTAATTTACCATCATAATTTGTATCTATTACATAAGTATCATTTAACCATATTATAGGTTTAACATCATCATATACATTTACTTTAAAAGAATATTTAACTTTATCATTATCTTCATTTATATAAGTAAACTTTATCTCTTTTTCTCCTAAAGTAATTGTATTTATCTTCTTATCATTAACTATATTTCCATTTATTTCTTCTATCATATCAGATATTTTTATATCACTATTAAATGGTATATTAGTATCTTCTTTTACTTTAACATTGATCTTTACTTCTTTATTAACTATTTCTTCTTTACTTACTTTTTCTTTCCTATTTAATCTAGGCATTATAACACCAAATACCAAAGAAGTACTTAATAATAAACAAAATACAATTAATATTATTATTGTCTTTTTCTTCATATTAAACCTTAATACTTTCTATATCTACATAATAATCATTACCATTCTTAGGATTAACATATACTGGTATAGTAGTAATATTCTTTCTACTTACTATATCTTTCAAATCAGTAAAGTCCTCTTCACTTTCATAAAAGTAAGTATCATTAGTAGCAGTATTAGTATAAGTAGCTCTTATCTTATAAGGATTCTTACCCTTATCTTTTTGTACTACTAATACTTCTTGTATATTAGCCATTACTTTAATACCTTTTTTTAATAATCTTTTCTTTCTAGAACTTAATACCCATTTAGTAACATTTAGATACATACCAAATATAAATACTACTAAACCTACTATTAGTATTAATATACTTTTATATATAGTTAATAAGGATAATTTAGTATTAGTAGGTCGATACTTATTATAATAAATATCCTTAGTATTACCCTCTTCTAAATTCTCATCAGTAGTAATCTTACTAGTATAAGAAGTATTATCTACATCATATTTAAATGTTATTGTTTTTACTCCTGCATTTATTTCAATAGCGTCTACTTTAGCATTTACTAGTTCATAGCTATTAACTTCTTCAGCATACTTATCATATTCCATATAACCGTATACTATTATACCTATACCTATTATAGTTATTATAATACTTAATTTCTTTATCATAATATCACCTTATCAAACTATACTCTATACCCCTTATTATACCATTATCTTCTATAAACGATAAACTACTATTATTAAGTTTATAAGTATATATAGAATTATTATAATCATATATTTTCCCATATCTATATATAGCTTCTTCAATATTATCTCCTATTCTTATACCTTCATTAGTCTTATACTTATCACTAGTTAACCAATAAGATAATATCTTTTCACTATTATTATCATCATATGTTTCAATATCTATACCATCATAACTATATATATATTTTTCATTATCTTCTTTATATTCTTCATACTTACCTAAAAACATTTTTACATAATCAAATAAATTATTCACCTTTATATCATTATCATCTATTGTTATATAATACTCTGTTATTACTTTTTCTTGATATTTGTTACTACACCCAACAAGCAATAATATACTAAATACAAGTAAAATTCTCTTAATCATAATCTATATCTATTCCTATAGGGCAATGATCACTACCCATAATATCTCTAAATATATATGTTTTAGTAACTTTATCTATTATATCTTTACTAACTAAGAAATAATCTATTCTCCACCCTATATCTTTTTCTCTAGCATTACCTATATAACTCCACCAAGTATATAACTCAGATTCTGGATTATAATATCTATATGTATCTATAAAACCACTATCAAGTAGTTCACTCATTTTACCTCTTTCTTCATATGTAAAACCAGCATTACCTATATTAGCTTTAGCATTCTTTATATCTATTTCTTCATGAGCTACGTTCATATCTCCACATATTACTACTGGTTTCTTTTTTTCTAACTTTTTAACATACTTACGAAAGTCATCTTCCCATACCATACGATAATCTAATCTTTCTAATTCCCTTTTAACATTAGGTACATAAACTGATACTAAATAAAAATCTTTATATTCTAAAGTTATCATTCTTCCTTCATGATCATGTTCATCTATACCCATACCATATGTAACACTAAGTGGTTCTATTTTGCTAAATACTAATACTCCACTATATCCTTTCTTCTCAGCTGGATTTAAATACATATGATATCCTTCAGGTCTATAATCAAATTGATCTTCTAATACTTTACTTTCATTTATACAAAATATATCCGCATCTTGACTTTTAAAGAATTCTTCAAATCCTTTTTTTAATACTGCTCTAAAACCTGCAACATTCCAAGATATAATCTTCATAGTACCACTCTTTCTATAACTATTTTAACAAAAAAAAGAATATCATTAAAGATATTCCTTTTACTAATTTAATAATCCTTTTATTTCCATTTCTGATAAACCAGTAGCTTTCTTTATATCATCAAGAGGCATATTAAGTTTTAACATGTTACTAGCAACTATTTTTATTCCTGATATTTTCCCTTGCTGCTTTCCTTTTTCAATTCCTTTTTCAATTCCTTGTTCGATTCCTTGTTCGATTCCTTGCTGAATACCTTCTTCGATACCTTTTTCTAAACCTTCTTTTCTGCCTTCTTCTATCGCATCTCTTTTCATAGCTCTCATTAGTTTTTCTTGTTCTCTCTCATAATCATATAAACCTATAACGCCTTCTTCTAAAGCTATTCTTTCCATTTCACTCACAACATCTTCACCATCCTTATTTCCTTTAACAATTCTTTTTAATTCTTTAAACGATTCAGCATTAAACATCGATATAAACATCTCATATTCATTACTACCATTATAACAGACGTCTTTATAATATGGTATAAATATATAGTATATTTGTATATATTTATAGGTATGACTACTATCGCTATTACGTAAGTTAAAGTATTCTCTTTCTATATCATTTCTAAATATAGAATATCCATCATCTAAGTTTATTTGTATTATTTCATAATCATCTATATCTTCATTAACATAAAAAAGATCTGATGATATTTTACTTGTATATGTATAATTACGATTAATTGCTAACTTGCTAGGGAATCTATTTAACTCTATATTAATAATTGTCCCTTTATCTACACTTTGAAACAATACATCCGTTCTAAAACTTCTTTTCTTATTACCACTAGTATATTCATTATTAATTAAATTATAATCGCTAATATCTTTACCGGTAATATAATATACTAGTTTATTAACATACCTTCTACCTACTTCTGTCTTTATCAAATACTTAAAAGTAGTATCAGAAGACAATTTTAAATATCTTATATTAGTTCCTCCTTTCTAGAATGATATATTTTTATACCTTTCACCCTATATATTAGCGATTTTTCTTTCATTTCCTTCTTTTTTACCAAAAAAAATAATCTATAATAGATTATTTTAATTTCCGTTGTTGATATTTATCATCGAATAAAGATCCAATTAAACCACCGATATCGCCAAAATCACCAAATAATTCTCCGAATTCATCGCCGAACATTTCGTAGTAATCTTCTCCCATCCAATCTTTAACATATCCCATGATATTTTTAAATTTTTCTTTTATATATTCTTTAGCTACTCCATATTTACTTAATATAGTATCTGACATACCAGGGAAATAATAATCTAATTCCTCTAATGTATCAGCTATATATTGCATAATATATGCTTTACCTTTTTCTGTTAATTCTTTTCTTGTATATCCTTTTATAGTTCCATCATAGAATAAAAAGTCTATACCAGTAATTACTAAACTCTTAGCCTTACTTTTTAAATTAGTATAATCAGAACTATTAGTATAATTTCTTAATAACTCTCTAGCATCACTAAAATATGATATTACACTTCTATCCGCCTTATTTAAACCATCTAGTGATATATCATCACTAACAACTGGTGCTTGTGTAGAACTTGGTTTTATTGTTGGTGTTGGTGCTGGTTCATTTGAATAATCCTCGTAAAAATCATAATTCATAAAATTGTTCCAAAAATCTTCCTGAGAAACCGGATTACTACATGTTACCATGCCATTACTAACTGGATTAGTACTTCTACTAATCTTAGCTACATTTAAATCTTCTGCCTTAACATCATTAGCAAGTAATAAACTCATTAACATACCAGTAGTTAATACTCTTTTAGTTCCCTTTTTCATATACCTTTCCCCCAATTAGCTGTTATTTTACCGCACATTATTATTCTTTGCAAATACTACATACCAAATTGTCCATTACCCGTTGAGGCAGGATCTTGTCTCAAATCAAAATGTCTCTGATCCAAAAATCTATAATAATTCCCACTTTCACTACATACTTTTAAATTTTTTCTAAATAAACGCAAAGAATTAACATTCGTTTTGCGTACAGAAGCAACAACTGGTAAATCATCAATACTTCTTAGTATTGCTTGAACTAATCTAGTACCTATTCCATGGTTTTGATAAGATCTTGCTATCACTATATCAGATATATAATAATATTCATCATAACCTGTTTGATGTTGATCATAATCAGAATGTCTTAATATAGCAAAACCTACTACTTTCCCATTATCTCTCACTACAAAAAGATGACGCCAGTCATAATCTTTAGTTAACAAATCTCCCTGCAAAAGTGTACCACCATTATCAACTAAATTATCATTTATTATAGGTTGTAATTCTGCAAATATAGCTTGTCTATTTTCAGCATGTTCTAAATCTATATATTCAACATTACCTTCCACCATATCCACCTCTATTTTAATAATAACATAAAAAAAAGAAATAGACAAAGTCTATTTCAAATTATAGAAAGCATCTTTTCCCAAATATTTAGCTTTTCCACCTAGTTCTTCTTCTATTCTCATCAATTCATTATATTTACAAATTCTATCTGTTCTACTCATAGAACCAGTTTTAATTTGACCAGCATTAAATGCTACAACTACATGAGCAATAGTAACATCTTCAGTTTCTCCTGATCTATGAGAAACTACCGCTGTATAATTATTTTCTCTAGCTAATTTCATAGCTTCGATAGTTTCAGTAAGCGTACCTATTTGATTTAATTTAATTAGTATTGAATTAGCTACACCTTTTTCTATACCTTCTTTAAATATAGTTGGATTAGTAACAAATAGATCATCACCTACTATTTGAATTTTCTTACCTAATCTATCAGTAAGTTTCTTCCATCCATCCCAGTCTCTTTCTCCTAAACCATCTTCAATAGATACTATAGGATATTTATTAACTAATTCTTCTAACCAATCTATCATTTCATCTGTTGTTTTTTCTCCACCCTTAGAATGAGTTAATTCATACTTCTTAGTTTCAGTATTATAGAATTCTGATGCAGCAACATCCATTGCTATAGCTATTTCCTCTCCTGGTTTATATCCAGCTGCTTCAATCGCTTTTACGATATATTTTAATGGTTCTTCATTATCTTTTAGATTTGGAGCAAATCCTCCTTCATCACCTACAGCAGTTACTTGTCCATCAGCTTTCAATAATTTCTTTAAGTTATGGAAAGTTTCTGCACCCATACGTATAGCTTCATGAATATCTTTAGCACCAACAGGCATTATCATATATTCTTGGAAATCAACTGATGAATCAGCATGAGAGCCACCATTTAATACATTCATCATTGGTACAGGAAGTGTTAATGCTTCATCACCACCTAAATATTTATAAATAGGTAAACCAGCTTCCTTAGCTGCAGCATGACAAGCTGCTAAAGATATACCAAGTATTGCATTAGCACCATATTTTGATTTATCTTTAGTCCCATCAGCATTAATTAACGCTTCATCTATTTCTTTTTGTTTAGATACTTCCATACCTATAACAACATCAGCTAAAATATCATTAACATTACTTACAGCTTTTAATACTCCTTTACCTAAGAATCTACTCTTATCTCCATCTCTTAATTCTAAAGCTTCTCTTTCTCCAGTTGAAGCTCCACTTGGTACACAAGCTCTACCAAGTACTCCATCTTCAGTAATAACATCTACTTCAACAGTAGGATTACCTCTAGAATCTAATATTTCTCTTGCATGTACACTTTTTATTTTTGACATTTATTCTTCCTTCTTTCATACTTGTATATTATACCATTTAAACAAAGAAAAAAGAATAGATAAACTATTCTCATTTATTCAGAAATTATGAATGGATCTGATTCTGTTCCGCTTCCTGAAGATATTACGGCACCAGTGGAAAGAGAAACTACCAAACGAACACCACCAGCGCCGAAGACGGTGGCTCTGCTATCCACATAACCATCAGTATCCACGCGACGCACGAACGCATCGAGGTAGCCGAAGTAGACAGGAGAAAGCCCCCACCACCATGCGTTGGTTTTCGTTAAAACATCGTTATAGATTGGATAATTATTTGTTAATGTATATAACTCTTCATGGGTTGCTAAACTTACTGGATATGTTAGTTTAGCTTTATTATTAGAAACGGCAAATTGATCAGTAACATTTATACATGATAAGTCATTATTTAATGTATAGTTTTTAAATTGTAAATATGCCGTAGTTCCAGTTATACTTCCATCTTTATCCCAACCATTAGTTGTTTGATTTCTCATAACCCGCGCATTACAATATACTGTATCTTCTAACATATTTGTTTTACTTAGTAAGTTTTGTTTATACCAAGCATCTATTATTCCTTTTATACTTGAATTATATCTATTTACATTATCATTATATAACATATTATTTATTGCTTCTTCAATGTTTGCTTCTCCATCTAATTCTATATAATGGTCAAATGAGCTATTACTATAATAGTAATATCTTACTTTTGTACATGTAGAAGATGTTGTATTACATGTGTAGTGATGTGTTGCATCTAAGCTTGTACCAAGTTCTGATTCACCGTCTGCTGGTAACAATGTATATGATCCATTTGCATATGATACATCATTTCCCATTAGTGATCCACTTGTTGGAGCACTATTTTCTACATATTTATACACTTTATTAAACATATATCCGACCATTGCTGGACTATTCCAATTAGCATTAAATGAACTTTTTCCAATCTGGGCGTAATTTGTATCACCTATTGTATATGCTGATGTATATGCTGTTGTTGTATTATTAGAATATCCATTTACATTATATAAAGTTGTACATGTTCCGTTTGTATTTTTACAAGTGAATTTACCTAGTAGATTTTCATATGTTGAATCACTCCATGTTGCTGTAGTTGTATCAGTAAGTGTAAACGTATTGTTTGTTATATCATAAGTAAATGAATCTCCGTATAGATATTCTGCGTTTAATGTTTGGGTTGAGCCTTGTGCTCCAACTATACCTTTATGGTCTCCTCTAGTATTTAGGCATTTACCTTCGACTGTTTCTCCATTATATATCATCTTTATTCCACCGGTTTCAGTTGTACGTATCATCTGCCAACACATATTATTAAATATGATATTTCTTTTATCGGTACATTTATTAAAATATACGTTAGATGCAGATACAGTTTGTCCTACTTGATCTGTTACTTGACCAGTATATTTAGTAAAGCATGATGAGTTTTCTGTTTTTAGTTGTTGTATTATCATATCTGTAGTTACTTCATCTTTATCTGATTGAACAAATGTTATATCTAATGTTAATGTTAAAGGTATACTAGAACTAGGTAAATCATCTTCTTCTATATTATCATTATAATATACTCTTACCTTTATATTTTTAGATGAATTACCATTTAAAATATCATTTATTTGTACTGGATTACCATTTGAATATGTAATTGAGTAATTTACTAAGTCCTCTGCAACTTG
>JAEEGL011795850.1_pt1 | contig 15831 bp, 7 predicted proteins | sample 9134231 | NCBI WGS metagenome assembly JAEEGL01 (sample SAMN16246548, study PRJNA631951) | gut metagenome | biome: gut microbiome; feature: rumen; material: fiber-attached | host: Bos | place: Iran: Karaj | collected 2018-10
GCCATTTTCATGATGGCTGACTCAGGATCACGTGGTAGTTCATCTAACTTCTCACAACTTGCCGGTATGAGAGGTCTTATGAGTAATACTGCCGGTGAAACAATCGAAGTTCCAGTTAAGGCAAACTTCCGTGAAGGTCTATCAGTATCAGAATTCTTCATTTCTACACACGGTTCAAGAAAAGGTTCTACAGATACTGCCTTAAAGACAGCTGAATCTGGTTACTTAACTCGTCGTTTAGTAGACGTTTCTCAATCTGTTGTAATCTGTGAAGAAGATGATGGATCAGATAGAGGCGCATATTATGAGGATATCGTTGAAGAAACAGATGATAAGAAGATTATCGTTTCTGTTGCAGACCGTGCTTTAGGACGTTATGCAGCAAAGGATGTAGTTGATCCATTCACTGGTGAAATCATCGTTAAGAGAAACGACTTTATCGCTGAAGATCAAGCAGCTAAGATTGGTGCTATCAACAAGAAGATGTTAGAAGAACAAGGCAAGCATTTCCAAGTTTGCTTAAGAACTGCATTAACTTGTAACTCAAAGACTGGTATTTCTAAGAAGTGCTATGGTAGAAACTTAGCTACTAACATGGAAGTAGAAGTTGGTGAAGCAGTTGGTACAATCGCTGCACAATCAATTGGTGAACCTGGTACTCAGTTAACAATGAGAACATTCCACAATGGTGGTGTTGCCTCAGGTGGAGATATCACTCAAGGTTTACCACGTGTACAAGAATTATTCGAAGCACGTAAGCCAAAGGGTCTTGCCCAATTATCAGAAATTAACGGTAAGGTTATTTCTAAAGAAGAAACAAGAGCAGGTATCGAAATTAAGATAGCAAATGATTCAGAAGAAAAGGTTTATGTTGTTGATAAGACAGCTGAAATCTTAGTTAACATTGGTGATGATGTTAAACGTGGACAAAAGCTTATCAGAGGTTCTGTTCACCCTAAAGAATTATTACGTATCTTAGATGCAGATGCTGTTCAAAAATATATCATTGAAGAAGTACAAAAGGTATATCGTTCTCAATCAGTTGATATCGCAGATAAGCATATCGAAATTATCGTTCGTCAAATGATGAGAAAGATTAATGTAATATTCGAAGGAGATACTGATCTTTTACCAGGAAGAGATGTATCAATTGAAGAATTTAAGGCTGCTACACGTAAAGCAATGCTTGAAGGTAAGAGATTACCAGTAGGTAAAGCTGTTCTTCTAGGTATTACAAAGGCTGCTTTAGGTGCTGATTCATTCTTATCAGCAGCTTCATTCCAAGAAACAACAAGAGTATTAACTCAAGCTGCAATTCAATCTAAGGTTGATTACTTACAAGGTATTAAAGAAAATGTATCAATTGGTGGCTTAATCCCAGCTGGTACAGGTATCTTACAAGAAGAATCATTCGAATGTGAACATAAGCCTGTTGACTTTGATGAGGTTGAAGATGAAGATGAAGCTTCATTAGATGAAGAAGATTCATTTGAAGAAGATGAAAATGATGATATTTCTTCTACAATCACAGAAGAAGAATTAAATGATATTGATGAATAATTAGTCAATATTAGGAGGTGTGAAAGCACCTCCTTTTCTTATGAAAAAACAATAAAATTTGTAACATATCTAATAAGTTTTGTGGATTTTTTGTAAAGTATATTTCACATGTTTTTTAATATGTGTAGAACAATAGTTTTCATTGTTGATTTTATTTTTAAAAAAGGTTAAATAGTAATTAGAAGCTTTGAAAAACTAATTATTTACATAGGTAGGTTAGCAAATCATTTGCGAAAAACTCTCCTTATAAAGCAAACGATGTAATGTTTTTTAATGTATTATCTTTTTAGTTTTATAAAAATATCCTTCAACATTTGCTAGCCTACCATCTTTTTCAAACCAAAATTCTTTTTCTTTATTTTATATTTTGGAAGAATGGCGAAAGTCATTCTTTTTTTCTTGTTTAAAAATGGTATTTATCTTATAATATTATTAAGAATAATACGATTGGAGCTTGATATTTATGGCTGAATATATAGTTAACCAATACAGTGGTGTATTTAGAAGAGCTGAAGAATTATACAATGAAGAAAAATTTAAAGAAGCTGCCCAGCTTTTTATTCAAATAACAGAAAATGATCATAACAATTTTGCTGCCGCATATTATTTAGGTGATTGTTATTATTATGGTAAAGGTGTTGCTAAAGATGTTAAAAAGGCATTCCAATTATTTACATCAGCTGCCTTAAATAAAATTACAGAAGCTGAATATATGGTTGGATTATGTTATCTAGAAGGAACAGGTGTAGGACAGGATTCTACCCAAGCTGTTGCTTGGTTTACAGAAGCTGCAAAATATGCTCACCCATTGAGCCAATATTATTTAGGCGCAGCCTATATGACAGGAAGCGGTATTACTAAAGATATTCCAAGAGCTGCCCAATGGTTAGTCCATGCGGCTAAGCAGGGTGTTGTTGAAGCACAAAGAGATGCTGGTATTTGTTATGAAATGCTAGGTAAATTAAAAGGAGCTGCAACATTATTCTTAGCTGGTGCTGAAGCAGGTGATTCATATTGCCAAGAGCGTATTGCTGATTGCTATGCTGATGGATATGGAACACTTCAATGCACAGAGCTTGCAGTACACTATTATGAGCTTGCCGCAAATCAAAATAATGTTAATGCCCAGGTTAAAATGGCTAATAGATATTCAGAAGGAAATGGTGTTGAAAAATCTATTAAGAAAGCTATTTATTGGTGGACAAAGGCAGCAGGAGCTGATAATGCTGAGGCAAATTATCGTTTAGGTAATGCTTATGCTTCAGGAAATGGTGTATTAGAAAATTATGAAACAGCTATGGGATATTGGCTAAAGGCTGCTAATTTAGGCTATGTAGAGGCTATGGTTCAATTAGCTGATATTTATCAGATTCCACCTGATGAAGCTAATATTGAAGTTGATTTAATTACATCTAAATATTGGTGGACAAAGGCAGCTGAAGGCGGAAATGCTTATGCAATGTATCGTTTAGGTGAATGTTTTGAAAAAGCTTTAGGTGTTCCTCAACCAAATTTAGATGATGCTTATAAATGGTATAGCTTATCTGCAGAAAATGAATGTCCTGAAGCAATGGAGACAATTCAAAGATTCTCTAAGCGTAATGGAAAAATAAAAGTTAAAAAGCAAAAGTAGGAGATATAAATGAAAAATAGAAACCCATTTGAAGTATTACTTGATGAAAATTGTAATGACAATGTTATTTTTACAAATGACAAGGGTGAAAAAATTGAATTTGAGCAATATGCATTAATAAATTTAAATAATGAGCAATATGCAATTTTAAGACCTATTAATCTAGGCTTAGATGATGATATTCTTATAGCTTATAATATATTTGTAGAAGGTAATAATTATGAGCTAATTGAAGTAGAAGATGATGATCTTTTAGATGAGATATACGAAGAATATAATAAATTATCAAAGAATAAAAAATAGGAGGACAACCTCCTTTTTCTTTTAAGGTGGTGATCATATGAATTTAAATGAATATTTAGATGATATATTAATTGATGTTAATAATAAAAAAATTAACAATGTTATATCAAAGCTAGATTTTAAAATTACCACAAAGTTAACAGAAGAAAACAAAAAGAAAATATTAGATATTTCCAATTATTTAATAAATAATGACCTAACTTCATATGATGATGAACCATTATTAAATATTATAAAAGTACTTGATGATATTAATGATTCAGATTCTTTCTTTTATGCTGGATCAATTTATTATGATATGGCATTAAAAAATCAATCAGTTGATTATTTTAAAATTGCGATTGAATATTTAAAAAAATCAGAACAAACAGAAGAAATATATAAAATATTATCGGATTCATATTTTTATATTTTTATTCTATCTAAAGAAGAAGATACATTAATTTCTGATTTAAATGAAGCTAAAAAATATTTAGAATTATCCAATATTAAAGAAGATGTTGAATATTTTAAGATTGAATATAATTATTGTGGATATTATTTAAAAAATTCAAATTATAAAAAGGCTATAAGCCATGGATTAAAAGCTTTAAAATATAAAAATGATGAAGAATGTATTGAATTATTACCTGAATTATATTGTTTTTTAGGATTATCATATATAAAGCTTGATAATTATAAAAAATCAATTAGCTCATATAAGAAAGCAATTGATTTAATATATCAATCAAAGGATATTGATTTATCATTATTAAAGGAAGCATTATTTAATTTAGCAGAAAATTATAATGCAATTAAAAATTTTAATTTAGAATTAAAAACAAGAATAAATCTAAAGCATATTCTAGATGAAAATGATGAAGAGGATTTAGAATTATTATATATAAATTCAAAAGAATTAGCTTATATTGAAAAATATAATAATCAATTAACGTATGCGATAAAAGATGCTAAAACATCACTTAAAATGGCAAGAAAGCTAAATGTAAGCTTAGATAGATTATATGAATCAATATTACTTGTAGCTTATGTATATTATGATTTAGAAAATTATGAATTATATACTAAATATGTAAAGGATAGCATCGCAACAGCTAAATTAATTAATGATTTAGAATTAAAATTTAAATTTGTTTCTAATAGCTTAAATGAATTAGCTATTTATTATTTTTTATCTGATCAAGAAGAAAGCCTTTCTTATTTTTTAGAGCTTAAGGATTTATATAATAATAATAATTTAGATTATTTAAATAGGAAAAATATATCAGATTATGTTGATGTTTATTTATCAATAGCTAAATTATTAAGCAATAAAAATGAAATAAATGATGCAATTTATTTATTAGAAGAAATAAAAGCCTTCATAATTAAAAAAATTAAAAATGATAAATCATATTATTATGAAATGTCTTTAATTTATAATAGATTAGGTATTATATATTCAGATATAAATGAAATGCAAAAAACAATTGATTATTTCATTTTAGCTATTAATTCATTTAAGAAAACTGAATCAAAAGAAAATATAGATGTCTTAGAACCATTCTATACTAATCTTGCAAGTGCTTATTCTGATATGGAAGAATATGAACTTGCCATTGATACATTAAATAAAAAAATAGAACTTTTAGATGATATATATAATGGAAGAGATATAGAAGATTATGTTGATGCTAAAGTAGATATATTATTTGAAATAATTAATGAATATAAAAATTTAGATGATAATGCTAATATTAAAAAAATAACAGAAGAAATAATATCTATTTTAGAAGCAGATGAAATAACTAAAACATATAATTTAAAAGAAAAATTAGCTCAAGCATATGATTCATATGGAACTATTTTAAATATGGATACATTTGATGATTATTTAGCAATAAGCTATTATGAAAAAGCAAAAGAATTATTTAAACAATTAAAAAAGGTAAATCCTCAATATGGAATAAATGAAATTTATACAAATAATTCAATTGCATATTGTTATCAAGTAATTCCTGATTATGAAAAATCAGAAAAATATTATTTAGAATCATTATTCTTAATTAATAAGCTTAAAAAAAGATATGCTTTGTATGATGAATTATCAAATGGTATTGCCTTAAGAGGCTTAGCATATTTATATGATCAAGAAGAAGATGTAACTAAATCTGAAGAATATTATGAAAAAGCTATTAAATCATTTGAAGAATTATTTAAAAATGATAATAACTATTATGATTCTTTAAAATCTTTATACAATAATATTATTAAGTTTTATGATCATATTATGAATCATGAAAAGGTAAGAAAATATAAAGCTAAATTAACAAAGCTTGAAGCAAAAATGAGTAAGAAATAATACGCTTACTTGTAATGAATAATAAAATATGTTATATTTTAAAAGGTTTTAAAATTATTTCGTAGGGGGAAATAATTATGTCGATTGAATATGTAATGATGCTTTTATATTGCTTAATCATTATATTAATAATTTTAATAAAAGCAATTTTTGATACAAATTTAGGCTCTTATGCTAAAGGATTGTTGATTGCAGCCTTAATTGCTGAAGGATTCATGCTTTTATCAGAATCATTAGGTACCTTAATAGGTCTTGGAAAAATATCTGCTCCTATTTGGGTTAATAAATTGATTCAATTTTGGTTTTTTGTTTCTCAATCAGCAACTACATATTCTACATTTATGCTTTTAAGTGTTATAACAGGCTATATTACACAAAAGGATTTAGCTAAGAGATATTTATTTATGATTCCAGGTTCTTTTACTGTAATTCTTGCCTTTATTTCTATTTTTACAGGATGGATGTTTTATATAGATGCAAATAATGTTTATCATCAAGGACCAATTAATTTTGTTCAATTTATTGTTGTTGCATTCTATTTAACATATGCAGGATTATCAGCTTTAATTAAGCTTTTTATGAAAAAATATTATTCAGCAAGAGGCTTGTATGTAAGTATTATTATGTTCTCTTTAGCTCCATTAATTGGTGCTATATTAGAATCTGCAATTAAAAATATAATTGATGAAAATTATCCATTTATTTTATCATCTATTACAATTTCAACATTAATCATTTATTTACAATTATTACAAAATCAAGTACAGATAGATTCATTAACTGAAATTCCTAATAGAGCTAAATTTATGAAATATTTAGAATCAAAAATGAATCATGAACAAGATCATTTATATTTATTTGTTTTAGATATAAATAATTTTAAGCATATCAATGATGAATTTGGACATACAGAAGGAGATAGAGTTTTAAAGCGTGTTAGCTTAACGTTAAAGCAATTCTCTAAGGATACTGGCTATTTTGTTGCAAGATATGCAGGAGATGAATTCGTAATTGTTGCGAATATAAAGGATATAGATATTACTGAAATAAATGCTTTATTACATAGATATATTGAAATGGTCAATGAATCATTAGCAGATGATAGATATGAAATAAGCATAGCAGTTGGCTATAAAGAATTTAGTGATGATATTGATTCAATTAGGGAATTTATCAATAGAGCAGATGAAGAAATGTATATTGATAAAGCAAAATATCATTCAATTATAAATAATTAAAGACTCAAATGAGTCTTTTTTTGCTTTTCATATCATTTATTGGTATAATTGTAATAGTGTTTTGATGTGGGGGATTTGAATATGAAATTTAAGAATGTAAAATTTTATATTCTAGCTATAATTAGTTTGCTAATTATGTTTTTTATATTCCCTATAAATGCCTTTGCTGAAGATACTGGATATGTTGAATATTCTTATACTGCGTTTCATGAATATACAGGACAAGATATATATCTAGATGATTTGGTATTAACATTTAATGGAACAACCCTAGTCAAAGATGTCGATTATACAATTTCATATAATGATTCAGATTATGTAAATGCAGGCACAAAGAACGCAACAATTACAATTGATGAAAATAATGAATATGTTGCATCAAATAATACAAAAAATGATACTATTCAGTATTCAATAATTCAAAAAAGCTTTGAATCAGCTGATATTCGTATCGATTGTAGCCCAAGCTTTTATTACAATGGTTCAGATGAACCTACACCAGAATTTAATGTTTATGATGATGCTATAAGTAAGGATTATACACTATCAAGTGATAATTATGAATATAGTGCTACATATGATTATGAAAATAAAACTGGTGAATTAACAATTACTGGTAAAGGTAATTATAAAGATTCTAAAACTGTCTCATTTACTTTAGCAACAAGAAGATGGGGCGATGAGAATCTTACTTCAGTTGTTGATTCAGATACAACATTTAAAGGAGAACCGGCAATGTATTTTAATAATGATATGCCAACTCCAGGTGTTAATTTAAAATATGGTGATGATTTGCTAACTGAAGGTGTAGATTATGAAGCTTCATTAATTCCTGCAAGTAGTATTTCATCAACGAATGAGTTACATATAAAATTTAAAGGTAATTATTATGGTGATTATCATTGTAACTTTTATTATTTATATCAATTAACTAAAGAAGATCCTTTATTAGAAATTGATGAAGAATTTTTTAAAAATCCTGGTTATTCTTTAGGATTAGGCCAAACATATTTTCCTAACCCAGAAATAGTTTATAATGGTGAAACTATTTCAAGTGATGATTATACAATAACTACTGTTGTTAAAGATAATGATGGAAATGTTCATACAAATGGTTCAGAAACTGGTATTTCATCAGAAGATGCTGATGGTAGTGTTTATACTGCTTATGTAACAATAGAATTTGCAAATCAGTTCAGTGGAGAGCTTCAATATGAAATTAAGATTGGACCTCGTATTGATGGAGCAAAAATTGTCCTTTTAGATAATGGAAATCTAGATGAAAGTAGAAGAACTATTTCATATTATTATACTGGAGAAAAAATCATACCATCTTTTGATTTAGAATTTGAAGTAAATTCAGAGACAAGAACTTTAAAAATAAATGAAGATTTTAAAATTTCAAATCCAGATGATTTACCAACGAATGTTGATTCTGACGGATATGGCGTTGATATGTATATAGAAGGTATCGGAAATTATGCAGGTGGTTTATCATATACTATATTAGTAGAGCCTATTGATGCACAAGATTTAATTTATGATATTCCTGAATACATAATTTATAATAATGAAGCGGTAACTTTAGATTTAGAAATTAAAGATAAAAATAATAATACATTAGTTAATGGTACTGATTATTCAATTTCTTATGAAAATAATGAAGCAATTGGTAATGCATCATATTATATTGAATTTAGTGGTAATTATGAAGGAACTAAAGAAGGAACATTTAGAATTATTTCAAAAGAAATAACTATAGATGATCCATTATTAGAAGTTATTGGTATAAATGATTCTGATTATTATATTGGTTCAAATACAACAATTTCACCTTCTCCAATAGTTGAATATAATGGTGAAACATTATCAAGTGATGAATATGAAATAATAAGATCAATCACAGATGATGATGGAAATGAATATGAAACAAGGCTTAGACAAGATGATGCTAACGGTAATGTTTACCATGGACATATAACTATTAAATTTACAGGAACATATGGAGGAAGCGTATCATACGATTATGAAATAAAGCCTTCAATTGAAACTGCAGCGTTATCCCCTTTAGATGATGCAAGGGTTGATGGAAACAATTTATATTATGAATATAAAGGTAAAGCTATAGAACCTTCATTTGATTTGTTGCTATCTATCAGTGATGATGAAACTAAAACATTAAAATATGGAACTGATTTTACACTAAGTAGTTCTGAATTTAAATTTGATAAAATTGATGTTACAAATGGTTCTGTTGAATTCTTATTAAAGGGTATAGGAAATTATGCTGGTACAGCTTATGTTTATTATGAAATAGAACCTAAGGATATAGAAAATGTATCAATTAATTCATCTAAGAATTGTTATAGGGATGGAACTGATCTTTTATATGATTTAGAATTATATTTTGAAGATATTGAATTTAATTTAGTAAAGGATACCGATTATACTATAGAATATTCAATTGTTGCTGATGAAAATAAAGCTAATTTTAAATTAACAGGTATTAATAATTTTACAGGTGAAAATAATGAATTATCACTTCCTTTAGCAACAAAGAAGCTTGATGATTTAAATATAACAATTAAATATGATAAAGAAGATGAGAATGTAATGTATTTTACAGGCTCAGAAAATGTACCAAATATAATCATTGAAGATAATGATTCAAATGTATTAGTAAAAGATACTGATTATATTGTTGAATATATTGGTGATTTTACAACATATGGTGAAACAATAGCTTTTAATATTACAGGTATTAATGATGTATATGGTATATATTCAGATGAATTTAGCTTAGAATCAAATACAATAGCTGAAATTGAATTTGAATATAGAGGAAAAGCTAAATTAAGTGTTTATTTAGAAAATAGTCAATATAAGGATTATTTAAAGGAATATGAAGATATTGATATTGAAGAAGCTAAAAAATATGAATTATTAGTTACTTTAAATGATGGTTATATTTTTAATAATGAAGAAGAATATAGCGCTTCAGGTATCTTATCAATAATTATTAATAAATATGTAATTGATGAAGCATTAGAAATATCTAGTGAAGATGTTTATTATAATGGAAAAGATATAGAAATAGATTTAAATGTTTTAGATAAATATGACAATGTCCTTATAAAGGATAAGGATTATAGTGTTACATTTGAAAATAATGATAAAGCAGGAACTGCTAAGGCTATATTAGAAGGTATTAATAATTATAGTGGAACATTCAATTATGAATTTGAAATTAAGGGTAAGGATATTTCTAAAAATATTAGCTTTGATACTGATAATAATATTTATTTTAATGTAGATACAGATTCATATTTATTCAATGTTACATTAACTGATGATGAATTAGATTATTCATTGATAAAAGAAAAAGATTATACATTAAACTATGAAATTATAGATAATTTAAATGCAAAAATTATAATTGAAGGTATCAATAATTATAGTGGAACACTTACTAAGGATGTTAAGATAGCATCAAAATTATTAAGTGAAATGACAATTGATGTTAAATATGATTCTAAAGAAGATAATATCAATGTTATGAATTATACAGGTGTTGAAACATTACCTATAATAAAAATTACTGATGGTGAGGATGAATTAATAAAGGAAAGAGATTATATAATTAATATCATTGGTGATTTTAAGGAATATGCTTCAACAATAAATTTTGATATTGTAGGTATCAATAATTATTATGGTAAATATAGCGATGAATATATTATTAAAACTACTGTTATTGATGAAATAATTAATGAATCTGCCAAAGAAATTGTATCAACAGCAACTGAATCAAGTGAATTTAATTTAAATGAGCTTGATTTTGAAAAGCTTACAGGCTTATCAAAGGAAGAATTATTAAAGGCAAAAGAATTTTATAATAATTTGGAAAAATATGTTGTTGATAAGGGCTTAGATATATTAGTTAATGATAATTTAAGAGAATTAGGATACGATACTGTCTTAGAAGCTTCTGATATTGCGTTAAGATTAAAAGAATTTTTAGATGAATATGCGGTTAATTCAGGCTATACAAATTTTGATTCACAAATTGATGATGCAATTAACGCATTAGAAATTGAAGAGACAAAGGATGTAGCAAAAGAAGAATTAAATGCCTTTATCCATAGACATACTAAAGCATCTACAATGGATAAGCTTCATAGTGTTGTAGGTGAACAGGAAGAAATATTAAATTCACTTTATTATGAAAAGTGGACTGATGATGAATCAAGAGCTGCTTATTTTGAAGAATTGAATAATAAGGTTCATGAAATTAAAAATGTTTCATTAGTAATTGTTAAGCATACTCAAAGCCAAGCAATTGCGAATAATAATATCGAAGCTTATTATGAGGAATTAAAGAATTCTGGAAAATATAATGAAGCGCAGCTTCAATTATTAAAAGAAGTCTTTGATGAAATGCAGGAAAAGGTAGAAGCTCTTTTATATGCATCTAAAGAAGAAGATCAATTAGCAATTCAAGAACAATTAAATAAAATTGTTGAAGAAGCAATTGAAAAATTATCAGGGGTTGAAATATCTTCTATTTCAACAAATCCTGATGAAGATAATTATTGTGTTGTTGAATCAACATTAGGTATGAATGGTAAAACTACCTTAGAAATCGAAAATGCTTCTAAAAATGTTTCATTTACAATTTCTAGAGCAATTAATTCAGGAAATGTTAAGGGTGAAGAAAACGGCATTCTATTAATAAAAAATAAGGATGTTAAGGAAGCATTTGATATTGATTTATTAGTTGATGATAACAAGGTTGAAGAATTTAAAGGCGTCTATACAGTTAAAATATTATTAACTGATGAATTAAAGCAATTTAGTAATTTACAAATAATTTATATAGCTGAGGATGGCTCATTAGAGGTTCATGAAACTCATGTTGATGGTGATTATTTAGTATTTACTACATCTCATTTTTCTATTTATTATTTATTAGGAGATAAGGTGTTTGATTTTGCTCCTATAATTAAGATTTTACTTTCTGTAATTGCTGCTTTAATAATATTTAATGTTTATTTAGTATTAAAGATAAAGAAGAAAAAGATAAATGAATTATTATTAGTCTTATCATTTGGATTTGTTCCTTTATCAGCAATGATAAGCATTAATGTATTAATTGTTTCAATTATTTTAGGAATAATCGCATTTATCTTTTTAGTAGTAGCAATCCTTCTTGCGATAAAAGATTATAAAATAGATAGGAGGTTAGCTGATGAAGAATGATGAAATTAATAAAAGCTTAAATAGTGAATTAAATGATAATTCAAAAGAATTTTATGATAATATCACTAATGATTCTCCAATAATAAATTCAGAAAATAATTTAAATTCAAATTATGAAGAAAAATATTCTGAATTTGGAGAAAATAAAATATCTTCTAATGTTAGTGAAGCTAAAAGCTTAACGGTAGAAGATATTGAAGGTGCTAGTGCAGCATCAACTGTGTCAGTTTCAACAGCTGCCTCTATCGCAACGACTGCCCTCGTTGCCATTGTTGGTGGTATTACAATTTTAACAACAACAGTAACAACGAAGGTTGAAATTGAAATTGAATCTATTGTTGCATCATATAATTATATTGATTATAGGATAAACGCAATAGGTGATACTGAATCAGTAATATTAAATATTACGAATGGTTTTGATGTATATGAGGTTTCCTTAACTGAAGGAATCAATATAGGTCAAGCTCCTAATTTAAAATCGAATATGGATTACACGATAACGATAACATATGATGATTTTTTAACAAGAAATACAGCCTATAAGGGTACGATAACTACTTTATCAACTAAAGAATATATTACAGACCCTAATACATTTAATTTAATTTATAATTGCCAGTGTGGTGTTGATGGTTATTTCTATTTTTATATGGATTTTAGAGATGATTATCAATATTGGTCAAATTTTAGTGCTACATTAGAGGATAATTATGGAAATGTATCAGCTTGTGTATTTAAAAGTGATCTATATGATTTACAAAAAATCGCAATTGTAAATTATGATGGTAAATTAAATGATTTAATTGGTGAAGAGGCTAAATTAAAAATAACATGTGATACTAAAGAATCTAATGAAAAATTAGTGTTATATGATAAAATTGTTGAAATATAAAAAAGGAGAATAAAAATGGAAGAAAAGGATATTGTAGAACAAAAAGAAGAAAAAGAAGTAAAACCAAAACAAAAGAAAAGCTTAATGAATAAAAATCAAACAATTAGATTAGCTATATTATTAGTATTACTTGTTGGTGTTTGTGTTGCTTTCGCATTTAACTCAAAAATATTTGGAGCTGAATCTATATTTAATCAATCTATTTCAAGCAATCAAATAGTTGATAAATTATTCCAAAAGATTCCAGCAGTTATTAGAACATTCCAAATTGTTGTAGTAAGCATTTGCTTATTTAAATTAATTAAAATAGTTATGCATAAGGGCTTTGGAAGAACTAATAAGCAAATAACAATCATTAAATTAACAATCAGCTTTTTAAGATGGATAATTGTAATTGTAGCATTCTTAATGATCTTATCCGCATGGGGTGTAGATACAACAACACTTTTAGCTTCAGCAGGTATTTTAGCTTTAGTTATAGGTTTAGGTGCTCAAAGCTTAATTGCTGATATCATTGCTGGTATTTTCATTGTATTTGAAGGAGATTATCAGGTTGGAGATATCGTTGTTATTGATGGATGGAGAGGTACAGTTGAAGAGATTGGTATTAGAACAACTAAGATTTCAGATGCTGGTGGAAATGTTAAAATTGTAAATAATTCAAAAATTTCATCTATTGTTAACCAAACACATGAATTATCTGTTGCTAAATGCTATATGACAATTGATTATGATGAAAGCTTAGAAAGAGTTGAATTAATTTTAAAAGAAAATCTACCTAAGATAAAAGAAAAGATTCCTGCAATTGTTGCTGGTCCTTTCTATAAAGGTGTAACAGAGCTTGCTGATTCAAGTGTTAATTTATTATTTATGGCAACTTGTAAGGAAGAAGATATATTCCAAGTTCAAAGAGATTTAAATAGAGAAATGTATTTATTATTTAATAAGAATAATATTTCAATTCCATTCAATCAGCTTGTTATATCAAAAAGAGAAACTATTTCAGGTACAGTTTCTAAAAAAGAAGAAATTCAAGCTAAGAAATTTGCTGATCATCAAGCAGAAATATCTAAAGGTATAGATGATAAAACATTAGAATAGAATGAATCAAAAGGAGGAAAACCTCCTTTTTTTCTTTGTTGCAGGTTTGTGGCAAGTAATATGTTATTATATTAGCAGTAAAATAGATAAGTGTATTATAGGAGGTCATTATGCAAGATTTTGTAGAAGTAGATGTTCAAAAACTTAGAGAATTGAATGATAAATATGTTGAAGAAATGAATAAAATTCTTCCTCCAGGTAAAAAGGTTGTAAAAACTTATCGGTTTAATGAATTACTTGCGAAAAAGAAGACAACTATGACAGTTACAATTGCCGAAAGATTAAAATATAAAAGAGAAAAGCAAGCTGAAATTCTTGAAAATTTGGCAAAGAAATATAATTATGAATTACCTAAATATCCTACTGTAATTTCTTCTATGTTTTTGACTTCTAATACTGGTGATGCTGAAGAATATAATGATGAATTATTTAAAGATTATATTAAAAACCCAAAGAAGTATTTATATGAAGAAATTAGAAAAGTATTAGATATAAAAGCTAAGGATTTATATGATCTTGATAAAGATCAATTAAGAAATGCTGAATTTTATGAACAAAATTTCACAGTAGTTGAGAATGCATCTAAGCTTGTAGATATCATCAAAAATGATCCTGAAATTACACAGGAATTAAAGGATGCTCTTCCTGGTATGGAAAGTTTAATTAAGCTTGCTGCATATCCTAAGAATTTAACTATGGAATATGAAGTTGATTTACTAGCATTCCCTAAGATAGGTGATAAGCAGGCACAAATTTTAAATGAAAAATATAAAAATAAAGCTGACTTAAATCCTGAAATTAAGAAATATATTGAAAATAGAGCTGATCCAAAAAATACTTATAGACCTAAACAATATTTCCATGGACTTCATATGGCGACTACTGGCTCAAAAGAAAATGATAGATTTGCTTGGTTTGATAAATATATGACTAAGCTTGTAGCTTATAGTAATAAATTAGGTTATTATGGTGAAATTATTGATATGGATAATATAGTATTCCAAAAAAATGGGGGAGGAGAATTTAGAATTATAGAATCACCTATCTCAAGAATTGGACTAGAATGTATCACTAATGAGGTTAAGGATAAATATATAAAATTATGGCAAGATAAATTTGTAGAACTAAGAGAAAAAGATAAGAAATTCGATATTGATGCTATTGAGCATGAACATCGTGGTGGTTTCTGGGAAAGATTTAGAGGTACTACATCTAATGAATATAAAGAGATGCTTCAAGCCTTAAGGGATTTCAATGATCCTGATTCAGATAATTATTTAAATTACAATAATTTAAAGAATAAGGCTTTAGGTTATATAGCTCATAAGCAATCACAAGGCTATGGTGAAACAAAAGAATATACAGGTACACCTAAAATTAGAAAGGAATTAGCTGATACAATTCTTAAAATGGAAAATACGCATAAAGAAATTATGCAAACAATAAAGTCTGAATTTAGTCCAAGTATCAAAGTTCCTGAAAAAGAGATTGAAAAACAACA
>JAEEGL012017817.1_pt1 | contig 15831 bp, 15 predicted proteins | sample 9134231 | NCBI WGS metagenome assembly JAEEGL01 (sample SAMN16246548, study PRJNA631951) | gut metagenome | biome: gut microbiome; feature: rumen; material: fiber-attached | host: Bos | place: Iran: Karaj | collected 2018-10
AAGAGCGATATTCGTAAATTGAAAAGCGGTATGACACAGTATGAAAAAGCATTTGGAGGAAATGTGGCATATTGCGTATCGGATCTTTCGTCAAGAAAGAGAGATGCACTTATCAGTAATGGCATTCCGTTCATAGCTACTCCCGAACAAATTTTTCTGCCGTTCCTGGGACTTGTTCTTCAGAACAGATTTCCAAAAGAAAAGTCTGCAATAAAAAAGATGTCTCCGCTGGAGCAACTATTGTTTTTGTTCCTTCTGTATAATGAAAAATCCTATACTAAGGCTCAGCTGGCGGATACACTGAAGGTCACGAGAGCAGCTGTTACAAAAGTTACAGAAGCGCTTCGATCAAAGGGGCTGATAACGGAGAAACGTACAGGTAAGGAGGTATATGTTTCTTTATCTGGCAGTCAGAGGCACTGTTATGATGTGGCGAAAAAATGGATGCAGAACCCCGTGAGTAGAGTGAATTATTGCGCTGACAAAGTGACATGTTCAGGCTTTCTAAAATCCGGGGAGACAGCACTCAGTGAGATATCGATGCTTTCGGCTCCGCGCAATGAAATCAGAGCCTGCTATGAAAAAGATGTAAGTCTTTCTTTGCTAGAACTGATAGAAGATGACAGGTGGGAGAACAACAAAGAACTTGTTCGCCTTGAGCTGTGGAAATATGATCCGAGACTTTTAAGTACAGGCGACATTGTGGATATGATATCCATGGCATTGTCGCTTTCGGATACAAATGATGAAAGAGTTCAGGGAGAATTACAGAGTGTTATGGAGGATAAAGGATGGCAGTAACAGGATGGGAGTTGTTCCGTGAAAAATTTAGCGGATATGAGGATTATTATGTGGTTATAGGAGGATTTGCCTGTGAAGTGTTACTAGGCGCAGCTGAACTTGATTTCAGGGCTACTAAGGACATCGATATGATACTTTTGATTGATGGCGATTTCCCTGCGTTTGGACACGTTTTTTGGGATTTTATAAAGGAGGGCGGATATAAGTGCGGTTGGAAACAGAGTAAGGATTTGCATTTTTATCGCTTTACCGAACCAAAACCCGGATATCCGACACAGATAGAGTTGTTCTCGCGTATGCCGGATTACCATCTTAATGTCGACAGCACAATCGTTCCGATACACATTGATGAAGAAGTGTCGAGCCTTTCGGCTATAGTGATGAATGATGACTTTTACAAGCTGCTTCAGGATGGTAAAACAGTGGTAAATGGCATCAGCACCATAGATGCCGTCTACCTGATACCTTTCAAAATGTTTGCCTGGGTAAATCTGGTTGAAAGGAAAGAGCGCGGTGAGCATGTCAATGAAAGAGATTTGAAGAAACATAAGCTAGATGTATTCCGCTTGTTGCAGATTGTTCCAGATAATGCGAACTTAAAACTAAGTGGAATGTGTGCTGAGGCGGCGCAGAAGTATCTGAGTCTAATAAGAGGGGAGCATATAATGCTTGATCAGATAGGACTTGAATTCACCATGGAGGAAGGATTAGAACGCTTGGAGGAAATCTATTAATTACAACACATGGTGTCAAAGAGAATGAGTATAGCAGCTTGATTCAAAATCAGGTTGTGTGGTGTTATGTGTGATTCTAACACTATGTGTCTTCCCAAATACTTTATGAAGTATAAAGGAAAATTCGATACATTTTGCGAATATCACAAGCTCAGTTCGAAATGTAAAATCGTGGCCGAACCATATTATGAGGAGGGGGTTAATGTTGTAAAGAGATTATCGGTTGTTATGAAGTGGCATAGACATAATCAGATACTTGCAGTTATTAAACTGTGGGGTGTTTAGTTTAGAAATTAAGATTTGGAGGTAGTCATGGAAGAATTTAACACTTATGAAAAGGCAGAGGATTTATTTAGAAGAGTGGATGGATTAGGAGAAAACAATTGTATATTTCTTAGCTATACAGATACTGCTAAATATATGAAAAGTAATGGATTTTTAGTAACTATAGGGGTTGTAGGGTGTGTAATTGGTGGTATAATGGCAGGTGCAATTGGTGGTGCAATTGTAGGTGGAATTGTTGGTGCAATAGCATGTTTTACAGGAGGTGCAAGTAGTGCGAATAAAAAATGTGATGGATATCTTATAAATTGGACTGAAAAAGGTCTCGGTTTTATTCCGCTTAAAGCAACAGGTGCTATGTTATTATTATCTCCAGAAAAGTTAAAAGCTGATACAGCATCGTACTTCTTTCTGGGTTACGACCAACTTGAAAGCATCTCTATAAAGAACTTCAATATATTCAATTCGAGCGTCAAGAACGTGAATATTGCAATAAAAAACAATCAGAAAATGTATATGCTAGCTAGAGTTAATGAGAAAGAAATACCATATCAAAAGAATAATTCAATCAGGTTTTTTGATAAATTCAAGTAATAAGACTTGATATGGGAAGTTTCAGCAAACCTATTTTAGAAAAGTGGTACTTGTACCACTTTTTTAAAATAAAACATTTGACAAGTACGGATTCTCGTGATATACTTTGACTATAATAAATTAAAGCGATACTTTAATTAATTCAAGCGTTAAGTGAAAGTGAGGATTTGTTATGGAATCAAAGAGAGAAGCATTGAAAAAAAGAACAAGGTCAGATATGGTGATTTCCTTTGTCATTGCAGTTTTTATGGGGGTCACTGCATTTTCGCAGATTGAAAGCTATATTATGGGTGGCAGGAATCTGCAAAATCTATACAATGCTATGTATAGTGTTGTTATCGGTGTTGTATGTATTATTCTTGGATTAATTCTTCGAGAGGTTCAATTACATGGAAAACCGTTTACGAAGAAGATAATTGTAATGTTAAGGTGTGTCGCTGTTATAGTGATTGTTGGAGGATTTGTTCCTGCTATGGCTTCACCATTTGTGATCAGTAACGGTAATGGTATGTCATATCACTTTGATGTTGTTAATTTTGCTTTTTCGGTACTGGGAGTGTTGATAGGTATTATTTCTGAGATATTTGTATACGGATACGAATTGCAGGATGATAACGATTCGATTGCGTAGGAGGGATAGATATGGCAATTATAGTCAGGCTTGATCGAATGATGGCCGATAGAAAAATATCCCTTAATGAACTTGCAGAAAAAGTGGGGATGACTAATGTGAATCTTTCAAATCTTAAGACTGGTAAGATGAAAGGTGTTCGCTTCGAAACTCTAGATGCTATATGTAGAGTCTTGGAGTGTCAGCCAGGGGATTTGTTTGAGTATGTGGAGTGAATTAAAATGGGGCTGTAAAAAGCCCCATTTTTGTGTTATCCCCATAGACTGATTTTACTTGTCATGTTCCATCCTCCATTTGATGGTTCTTCTGAGATAGTTAACATATTCTTCGTTCTTGCACATACCCTTGCCTTCGACGTCTGACAGCTTCGCAACATCTTGACCGTTGCAGAATGTTGTCTTCATAACGATATTAAGGGCAGGTACCTCAGTATCATTGGCAAGATAGGTTCCGATGCCGAAAGCAACCTTGGCTTTATCGCGGAAGTATACACCGATCTTGTCAGCCCTTTCGAAGTCAAGGCTATCAGAGAAGAGAAGTGTCTTAGTCGTAGGGTCGATGCCAAGACTCTTGTAGTGGGCAATTAACTTATCGCCCCAGGCGATAGGGTCGCCAGAGTCGTGTCTCACGCCACTGAACAGAGTGGCGTTCTCGAGGTCGAAGTCACGAAGGAAGCAGTCGGTAGTGATGGTATCGGTAAGTGCTATTCCGTTAAGAACACCGTATTCTTCTCTCCATGCTCTGAGAGCATAGTGATTTGAATATGCAGGGTTATGCTTGTGGTCGCCCTGACCGACACACATGATCCATTCGTGAGCCATGGTACCAACTGGTGTTAAACCGAACTGCTTAGCCATATAGACGTTAGAAGTTCCGATGAACTTGCTTGCACTGTGCATGGTATCATTGAGGTGAGAGAAGGTTTCGACTGCAAGTTCCTGGGCTTCACGAGAGAGTCTCCTGCGAAGGCCAAACTCAGAGAATACGCCAAGGTAATACTTTCCGTACTTTACAGCATCAAACTTCTTGGTGAGACGCTCTTTGAAGCTTGCAAGAAGTTGATCGTAGTCGTAGGCCATACGGTAGTACACTTCATTTACAATTGCGAGCGTAGGAATCTCGTACATAGAGGTGTTGAGCCAGGTTCCCCTTGTTTCGATAGAAAGACCGCATTCGGCATTTGTAGTGATGGTGAAGTCTTCGAAGCGAGGCTTCCAGATGCGAAGGAAGTCGATGTAAGAACCCTTGATCCACTTGATGTTATCGAGGTAAGCTAGTTCATCCTCAGTGAATCTAAGGTCACAGTAAGCTTTGATCTGTTCGGCGATTTCCTGAACCATCTCGGGTGTGAACTTGACATCTTTGTTCCTGCACTTGAAAGTCCAAGTGGTCATATATGAAGGGAACTTATGGAAGATTCCCTGTCCCATAGAGAACTTGTACATATCTGTTTCAAGAAGACTTGTGATAATCTGATTAAGTTTCATAGTGTTTCCCCCTTTCGATGTACTAGATGAGGTCTATCTGACATCCGGCCATTGCGTCAAGCGCTGTCTTGTGCGTATCTGGCGTTACACCTGCGCACAAATCTTTGTGTACTGCAACATTGGTCTCGATGGCGTAAGCTTTGATTACCATGGCGTTGCTAATTACGCATATGTCAGTGCATACACCGCAAAGTTCAACAGCGTCATATGGCTTCTTAGCGATAAGTTCGCCAAGTTCTGTGCTGCCGAAAGTGAGCTTATCGATGTATGTGACATTTCCTGCAGGCTTGCTATCTAGGGCTGCCTGAATCTCTGGCACGATCTGCCATCCTTCTGTACCTTCGATACAGTGTACAACTGGAAGGCGTCTTCCTTCCTGAGTATCGAGATAGTTATCCTTGTGAGTATCACGAGTAGCGATGATATCGCCGTCATAATTCTTGATAAGTTCAGCGATAGCATGGACTATCTTTTGTCCTTCTATGTTCGCAAGTGTGCCTGTGATGAAGTCGTTCTGCATGTCAACGATAATAAGTGCTTTTTTCATAGTGTTACTTCCTTTCTGTGTGTTTATTCATTGAATCTGTAAAGCTTAGCTGACCTACCCTTGGTGAGTGCGGTCTGATCTGTTGCGGTTACTATGCCTGTATCGACATAATTTCTGAAGAATGCCTTTCTGAAGTTAGGCAGATCAAGCGATTTGTTCTTGATTGTCTCATATATTCGCTTAAGTTCCGAGATTGTGAAAGATTTCTTATCTCTTAAGAGGTCAAATGCATCGGCTTCATAATCGATACGGCCACGAAGTCTTGTGATTGCTGTTCTGACAATCTCAGAATGGTCAAACGCAAGTTCTGTTTCGGTGAGAGTAAGCTTATCATTCACGAAGATAAAACCGTCCTCTACTTCTTTAATCTTGAATAGCTTAGCATCTGAAGCATCATCGCCTGCTTTTACTGATAACATCTTCTTGGGAATCAGTGCCGTGTACGCAACTGAGATGACAGTAGTTCTTGGGTCTCTGCCAGGCTTGCCGAAAGTGTAGAGCTGCTTAAGATAGGCATGCTTGATGCCAGTTTCTTCTTCGAGTTCTCTAGCTGCGGCTTCATCGATAGATTCTTTTCCTACCTCAAGAAAGCCACCTGGGATTGCCCAAAATCCTTTGTATGGGAAACCGCCTCTTTTGATGAGTAGGATATTAAGTTCATCATCTTCATCTATAGTGAATATGATGATATCTGCTGTGACTGACGGTCTTTCATACTTGGAAGCATCATAGTTCTTCAGGAAAAGTTCTTCTTCCTTAGATGTGCATGTGTAAGTGTTCATATTGACTCCTTTTTGTGCTTATAGTATCTTGTACTATATGTAGTATAGTACAAAGTACCATATGTGTCAAGGGGAAAAATAAAAAAATCCATGTTTTTATCATCGGCGAAAAAGTGTGTGGCTTTTACATTTTTTCCGACGAAAAAGTGTTGACTGTGATACATTTTTCGGATATAATATAAAAAATGGATGATAAGAGGGTGGTGATTTTTTGAAACGTTTTCTTATGGATAAACTCATAGAGTGGAAGGATAAAAAGTATCGAAAGCCTTTATTACTTTGGGGGGCAAGACAGGTAGGTAAAACATGGCTTATGAAAGAGTTTGGTACTCTGTATTATAAGGATTTTGTTTACATATCTTTTTATAATAATTCTCGTATGAGCTCGATTTTTGAGGAAGACTATGATGTGAAAAGAATAATCAATGCTATAGAAGTGAATCAGCATGTCAAGATAATCCCTGGAGAAACACTTTTGATTTTTGATGAAGTGCAGAATGCTTTAAATGTTATGGAGTCTCTCAAGTACTTTTGTGAGGATGCACCTGAATATCACATCATAGCTGCAGGATCTTTGCTTGGTGTAGCAATACATGAAGGCATTTCATTTCCAGTTGGAAAAGTTGATGAATTGAGTCTTTTTCCTATGAATTTTCGAGAATTCTTGTTGGCAATGGGTGAAGATAAGCTTTTCGAATACTTATCTGATTCCGATTATGATAGGATTAATGAGTTTTCTGGCATATATAGGGAATTACTAAAGAAATATATATGCGTAGGAGGAATGCCGGAAGTGGTTGACAGATTCGTAATGAATCGCGAATATTCTGAAGTAAGAGAGATACAATTATCTATTCTGAGTCAGTATGAAGGTGATTTTGGAAAACATATATCTGCAAATGATATACCACGTATACGCATGATCTGGCAATCAATCCCAATGCAATTAGCTAAAGAGAATAAAAAGTTCTTCTATGGACAAGTAAAAGCTGGTGCGAGAAAAAAGGATTTTGAAAAAGCTATACAGTGGCTTGTTGATGCAGGGCTTGTATACAAAGTTAATAAGATTCAAAAACCTGCTATGCCGTTAAAATCCTATGTTGACTTCTCCGCATTTAAACTGTTTTTGATGGATGTTGGTTTACTTGGTGCTATGAGTGAATTGGATATAGATAGTGTGATACAAGGAAATGATCTTTTTGTTGAATTCAAAGGGGCTTTAATTGAGCAATATGTCCATCAACAGTTAATATCAGATACCAGGTATACACCTTATTATTATTCTGGTGATAAATCCACATATGAGACAGACTTTCTCATACAAAAAGGTAAAGATATCGTTCCGATAGAAGTGAAGGCAGAAACCAATCTCAAATCGAAATCTTTACGTGCATATTGTGATAAATTCTCTCCAACATTAGCTTTTAGAATATCTTCATCAGACTATATAGATCAAGGTTGGATGAAGAATATCCCTTTATGGTGCGTTTGTATGATTTAGCCCCTTTCGTTATTTTTGAGTGCAACGCAAATGCGACGAAAAAAATTGCGTTGCATTTGCGATGCATTTATTATATGATAGTATTTTAAAAATAGAGATATCTTCGCCGGGGGGGATTGCTAAGTGGAATAAGTGAAGATGAATACTTGCACGGTAATATCTCGATATTAAGCATACAAATATTAAGTAAGTTAATTGAAAATATACGCTGTTTAGTGTAGAATCATATTAGATTCGATTGAGAGGTAGTATATGTTATTATATCTTATCATTATTTTGCTCATAATAGTTATTATACTGCAGGTTTTGACCTTGCTTAAGAATTCATCATCTGTTGATTACAGACCTTATATGAAGGATTCAGAAGACCGCATAATAAGGGATATGGATAGGCTGCAGCAGGTTCTTGATGGCAGGATGGATTCTTTTAAGGTAAGTGTTGGCGACAGTCTTAAGGACATAAACAGCAAGCTTCTTGAAACTGTTAAGGAGAACGCGGAAGGTCAGAAGCAGATCAAGGAAAGTCTCTCTGAGAGCTTACTTAGGATTCAGACACTCACTGAAGAAAAGCTCGACAGAATACAGAAGGATGTTAATGATAAGCTCGATGCTTCGCTTAACAAGCGACTTGACGAATCATTTGAGAAGGTTACGAATCAGCTTACGCAGCTGTATAAGAGTCTTGGTGAACTCGGCGAGATGTCCGATGGCATATCTAACCTCAACAAGACGCTCTCGAACGTTAAGACGAGGGGAACTTGGGGTGAGATTCAACTCGGCAACATCCTCGAGGAGACGATGACTGAGGCTCAGTACGTGAAGAATATCAAGCTTAAGAAGAATTCGGATGATATCGTCGAATACGCGATCAAGATCCCTGCGAGGGAGGAAGGCGACGAGATCGTATATCTGCCTATCGACTCGAAGTTCCCGCTCGATATCTATGGGAATCTTGTGGATGCCGCTGATTCTGGCTCGAAGGAAAGCTACGATATGTATGTTAAGGAGCTTGAGAACAGGATCAAGTTCGAGGCAAAGTCTATCAGGGACAAGTACGTCGTTCCTCCGGTGACTACCGATTTCGCAATCATGTTCCTTCCGACCGAATCTATGTATGCGGAAGTGCTTCGTATCAATGGTCTTGCGGAGTTCTGTCAGAACAAGTTCCGTATCATAATCGCCAGTCCGTCAACTATAACGGCGCTTCTTAACAGCCTTCGCGTCGGCTTTGCAAATGTTGCTCTCAACAAGAAAACTGCTGAAGTTAGGAAGATCCTCGAAGCAGTCAAATCTCAGTATGGAAAGCTCGACGAGCTTATCGATGCGACCAAGAAGAAGCTCGATGCAGCTGTTGTGAGCACAGAGAATCTGAAGGACAGAACTAGGAAGATACAGAAGAGTATGTCGAAGATAGGTGAGATAGACCCGCAAGAAGCGGATAGTATACTGATGATTGAGGAGGAGTGAAAATGAAGCTGTAAGCATCAACACGCCTACAGCTTTTTACTATTGATTCTTATTGATCATTTCGTCATATTCGGCTTTGGTATGTTGTTTGGTATCAGAACTTATTCTTTTATATGTCTCATTCTCCCAAAACGGGTTCAAAGAAGATAGTTCGAATGATGATATGTTATCGGAATCAACAGTTGCTGTTGCGGTAACCATAACTATCTTGTCTTCGAATCTTGGTAGTGAAACAGTCAGCGTATCGCCTACATATAACCAACTAGCGTCTGTATTAGCAGATGAAAAATCCTTACGATAGTAGTATGCTGTTTTATCTGGCAAAAGTGTTAAGATGCTTCCATTAGCGCCATAGTATGTGCCGCTTATATTAGTTATCTCCGACGATGTCTTATTCTTATTGCGACAGCCTACAAAGATAAATGTTATGGATAAAGCAATTGAGAATATGAATATCCATCTTAAAACCCGCCATATTTGTTTTTCACTTGTCATAGAAATCCCCCCATTTATAAGTTTTTTGATTATCTATGTGCTATAATAGCACTTTTTTTATTAGATTTCCACTAGAATTGATGCTGTAAAAGAGAAAAGTCACTCATGAAATGTGAGAATATCTCGAAAAGTCGCTCATAAAATGTGAGAATGTTTCAAAAAGTCGCTCATAAAATTGTTGCAAGCTTAGTCTTTTTGTATTAAAATACTATATATACAAGGATTGGAGGTGTTTTATGTACTTAAAGCGTAAGGTTGATCAATATCTAAATGAATGGCATAGTAATCCTGAACGAAAACCGTTGATTATTAAAGGGGCTAGACAAGTTGGCAAAACCGAAAGTATAATGCATTTTGCAGAAGCCAATTATGACAATGTTATATATATCAATTTTGCTTTGGATAAGAAGTTTAGGATTATTACGGAAGATGGCTATAGTGTTGATGTGGTAAATAAAGCAATAAGTCGTATAGATCCTTCTTTGAGATTTGTAGAAGGAAAAACTCTGCTTTTTTTTGATGAAATACAAGATCATCCAGATATTGCAACAACACTTAAATCGTATTGTAAAGATGGGCGATATGACGTGATTTGCAGTGGGTCTTTGCTTGGGGTTTTTTATAAGAAAATCGAAAGTAACAGTGTTGGATACAAAACAGACTATACTATGAGATCTTTGGATTTTGAAGAGTTTTTGTGGTCCAAAGGTTATGATGATGGATTGAAAACAGAACTTTTGAAATCAATGGTGGAAGGAACGCCACTTTCAGCATCGCTGGTACAGATTATGTCTGAAGTTTTTTTGGATTATGTGATTGTTGGAGGAATGCCAGCAGTTGTTCTTGAATATGTTAAAAGTGGCATGTTTTCCAATACATTACAGATTCAAAAACAACTTTTGGCTGATTATGAGGATGATATTACCAAATATGCAGAAGGTATGGATCAGAGTAGAATCTTGAATGTGTTCAGACATATTCCTGTCCAATTAGCCAAAGAAAACAAAAAGTTTCAGATCAGTAAAGTTGCTTCGGGTGCTAGGTATAAGGATTACAGAGGGGCTATAGAATGGTTGTCTAATGCCGGTATAATTAATGTATGTTATTGTTTGGCTTCTCCAGAATTACCGCTTAAAGGGAATTATGATGAAACGAAATATAAGATTTATATGGCAGACACAGGATTGCTGATTGCTATGCTTGATGATGAAATTCAGGATGATCTGAGAGTTCGAAAGAATATCGGAACTTATCGAGGTGGACTATATGAAAATATAGTTGGAGATATGCTTGTTAAGGCGGGGTATGATCTGTATTATTATTCAAAAGAAAACTCTACGCTAGAGGAGGACTTCTTTGTGCGGAATACTGAAAGTCTTATTCCAGTAGAAGTTAAGGCAAAGAACGGAAACACAAAATCACTTAAGACTTTAATTAAGAGTGATTCTTATCCTGATATTCGCTTTGGAATCAAATTGATAGATGGTAATATAGGAGTTGAAGAAAACATTCGAACTTTTCCGCATTATCTTGTTTTTCTTTTAAGAGAATACTTACGAGGATGAATAATAGTGCATAATATGGGCTGTTAAAGCAGTAAAAAAGGGAATAGAAGATAAAAGTTTTATTCGACTGAAACCGACTCGGTTGCGATCGAATAAAACTTTACTTTTGACTACAGATGTATTATAATATAATTAACCTGATAAAACTCTAATCGAACGGAGGTGGATAAGATGAAGTTTTACGGGAGAAATAAAGAACTTATGAAGCTTAGTAAGCTAATTACGGCAGATGATATGCTGATGGGTCTTATATACGGAAGACGCCGAATCGGCAAAAGTGAGCTTGTTAAACAGGCACTCAAAGAAGCTGGTATAACAGGTATATATTATGAATGTAAGCAGGTAACTGAAGAAAGTAATGTACAGAGTTTGTGTGATGTGTTATCAGACTCTCTTAACCTTCCGAGATTAGGATATACGAAAGTCGAAGAGACGCTTGAATATATATTTAATCTTTCGAAGAATGATAATATGGTATTAGTACTTGATGAGTATCCTTACTTGAGAGAGAATGTAAAGGGGCTTGACAGTATTCTTCAAGCCGTGATTGACAGGCATAGAGAAGACTCTAGGCTCAAACTGATAATACTTGGATCATATGTAGAGGTGATGAAGTCACTTTTGGAAAAGTCCAATCCGCTGTACGGAAGAGCTGATTTGGTTATAAATCTGAAACAGATGGATTATTATGAGGCTTCACTTTTTTATCCGAATATGACTAATGAGGATAAGGTTCGCATCTATTCTGTGTTTGGGGGTGTTCCGTATTATAACAGACTTGTGGATGATAAGAAAAGCGTGAGAGAGAACATTATCAATCTTATCGCTTCGCCTGGAGCTAGACTTGAAAACGAAGTATCTATGTATCTTAATGCTGAGATATCAAAGATTGTCAATGCTAATGAAGTTTTCGAGGCTCTCTCAAGAGGTTTTTCGAAATACAGTGACATTCTTTCTCAATCACATGTATCTAGTGGTCCGACACTTGTAGATATTCTGGATAAACTGATGAAGATGGAAGTCGTGGAGAAAAAAGCCCCTATCAATGACGAGAATAACAAAAAGAAAGCTGGTTACTATATCTGTGATAATCTTTCTCTTTTTTACTACAGATATATCTTTAAGCATACGTCTCAGCTTAATATTATGGATTCGGAAGTGTTCTATGATAAATATATTGATAAAGACTTTGAAGAATACTATATACCACACAGATTCGAAGAAGTATGTACTCAATACCTGATAAGACAGAACAGATTAGGAAACATAGAGCCTGTTATAGAAAAAATCGGAAAGTATTATTATGATGATCCGAAGAACAAAACTAATGGAGAATTCGATGTTGTAACTCAGGATGAGAGAGGGTATGTATTCTATGAGGTTAAGTTTAGAAAGAAGAAGATATCTAAAGAAGTGATTGATAATGAGATAAATCAGGTGAAAGCAACAGGCTTTGATTGCTATAAGTATGTTTTCTTTGCAAGAGCAGGATTTACGATAAAGGAAAATGATTATATTAAGTTTATAAAGCTTGATCAAATGTTTGTGTAGATAATGTAAATTTTCCTCTTGACATATAGTCCCCCCTAGTATATACTTTATATAGTAGGGGGGACTATATTCATTTCGGTTGGAGGCTGATATGACACAATATATTGTAACTGGTATGACGTGTGCTGCATGTCAGGCCAGGGTTGAGAAGGCTGTTTCACGACTATCAGGTGTTCAGTCTGTTAGTGTTTCTTTGCTTACTAACTCTATGGGAGTTGAAGGTGATGTAAGCGTTGACGATGTTATTAAGGCTGTTGAGAATGCTGGTTATGGAGCGAGACTTAAGTCGGAAGTGACTGCAGAAGCTGAAGCGCTAGCCGATCATGAGACGCCGAAGCTTGTTAAGAGGCTTGTGTGGTCTATTGGTTTTTTGCTTGTTCTTATGTACCTTACGATGGGACATAACATGCTAGGGTTGCCGGTTCCAGGATTTTTATCTCATAATCATATAGGTTTGACTCTTACACAGATGTTGCTTGCTATCATAGTTATGTATATTAACAAAGCATTTTTTGTGTCTGGGTTTAAGGGGCTCTTACACAGAAGTCCGAATATGGATGCTTTGGTTGCGCTTGGGTCGTCTGTTTCTTTTGGGTGGTCTCTGTATGTATTCTACAAGATGACTTGTATGGTTACGAGAGGAGTGCCTAATACTGATCTGATGGATATGTATCACAGTCAGCTGTACTTTGAATCGGCAGCGATGATTCCGGCACTTATTACGGTTGGTAAGACTCTTGAGTCTCTGTCTAAGGGTAGAACGACTGATGCTCTCAAGAATCTGATGAAGATGGCGCCGAAGACTGCGACTGTTGTACGCGATGGCGTGGAAAATGTTGTTGGCATCGACGAGGTTGTGGAGGGCGACATATATGTTGTCAAGCCGGGTGAATCGATACCTGTTGATGGAGTTATCGTAGAGGGCAGTTCGGCTGTTGATGAATCGGCGCTTACTGGTGAATCAATCCCTGTTGATAAGGCGGAGGGTGATCCTGTAAGTGCGGCAACTATCAATAAGTCTGGATTCTTTAGGGCGAGAGCAAGTCGTGTCGGAGAAGACACAACATTTGCCAAGATTATAAAGATGGTGAGTGATGCTGCGGCGACTAAAGCGCCGATCGCTAGGATAGCTGATAAGGTGTCTGGTGTATTCGTGCCTGCGGTTATAGGTATAGCGATCGTGGTATTTGGTATATGGATCATCCTTGGTGCTGACTTGACTTTTGCTCTTGAGCGCGCTATATGTGTGCTCGTTATAAGCTGTCCGTGCGCCTTGGGACTTGCGACTCCGGTTGCTATCATGGTTGGCAACGGCGTGGGCGCGAAGAACGGAATCCTATTCAAGACGAGTGAATCTCTCGAGACTACCGGTAAAGTTCAGATCGTGGCGCTTGACAAGACGGGCACCATCACTGAAGGAAAACCTATGGTTACGGATATCGTGGCGTGCGATGGTGTTACTAAGGATGAACTTATAACGACTGCATATCTTCTGGAGGTCAGGAGCGAACATCCACTTGCGAAGGCTGTTGTTAGTGCTATTGATGAGCCACCATGTCCTCTATATCCTGTAGTTGACTGGAAGGCTTTGCCTGGCAATGGCATATCAGCTAAGCAGAATGATGTTGCTCTGTATGCGGGGTCAGGGCGATATATACGAACAGTTGTTTTAGTTGATCAGAATATGCAAGGTATAGAGAAGAAGCTTCAGGAAGAAGGAAAGACGCCGCTCTTCTTTGCTAAGGATGGCAAGCTTCTTGGCATAATCGCTGTATCGGATGTTATCAAAGAGGATTCTGCTAGGGCTATTAAAGATTTTCAGAATATGGGCATCGAGGTCGTGATGCTTACTGGTGACAACGAGAGAACTGCTAAGGCAATCGGGGCGCAGGCTGGGGTCGATAAGGTCGTAGCAGGCGTTCTGCCTGATGGCAAGGAAGCGGTTATCAAGACTTTGCAGCAGTATGGTAAGGTTGCTATGGTCGGAGATGGTATCAATGATTCTCCTGCACTTACCCGTGCGGATATCGGCATAGCTATCGGGGCAGGTGCGGATGTCGCGGTGGATTCGGCAGATGTTGTACTGATGAACTCAAAACTGACGGATGTGTCAGGAGCTATAAGGCTTAGTCGAGGTACGCTAAGGAACATATATGAGAATCTTTTCTGGGCATTTGCCTATAACATAATTCTTATACCGATGGCGGCCGGGCTTTATCCTGGCATACAGATGAATCCTATGTGGGGCGCTGCGGCTATGTCGCTGTCTAGCTTCACTGTATGCATGAATGCGTTGCGTCTCAATCTCTTTAAGCTTCATGACGCAACGCATGATCGAAGGATGAGACATCAGGCTTTGGTTTCGGATGTTCTCGATGATTATGTTAACAATTATGAAATGGAGGAATATACTATGACAAAGACACTTAAGGTTGAGGGAATGATGTGTGAGCACTGCGAGGCTCGCGTTAAGAAGGTCCTCGAGGCTATCGATGGCGTTACCAATGCAGTGGCAGATCACAACGCTAAGACCGCAGTTGTAACACTCAGCACAGATGTAGCTGATGATGTTCTTAAGAAAGCTGTTGAAGACCAGGATTATAAAGTTCTTGGAATAGAATAATTTTAAGAGGAAATGACTTATGGCACAAAAAAAGACTGTCAGATCGGCAGAACAAAAAAGAAAACTTTTAAATCGCCTAAAACGCCTAGAGGGGCAGCTGCTCGGGCTTGAGAAGATGATCGAAGATGATGCCTACTGCAACGATATACTTCAACAGTCCATGTCAGCCGCTTCGGCAATCGATGGTTTTAACCAGGAACTTCTTGGATACCATATCAGAGGCTGTGTGACTAAAGGCATAAAGAATGGGGATGAAGAGATAGTTGAGGAGTTGCTGAAGACAGTGAGGAAGCTGATGAAGTAGGGGGATGAGATTCATCGGTGGGCGGAATTTATCGTCCTCCTGTGAATCGTCGCTGGATGACGATGAATTCTTTTTAGTTTGTGGCTTTTAAGGCAGCGAGATTTGGGAAAACCTGAATTTTCGCTGTTTTTTTGAAAGGTGAGAAGCGTGAAAATCGCCAGTTGGCTAAGAAAAGTGCTCAGAACATAGGTTTTCTTAGCCAGAATCTGTGAAAATAAGCGTGAAAATCGCCAGTTGGCTAAGAAAAGTGCTTAGAATATAGGTTTTCTTAGCCAGAATTTGTAAAAATAAGCGTGAAAATCGCCAGTTGGCTAAGAAAAGTGCTCAGAACATAGGTTTTCTTGGCCAGAATTTGTAAAAATAAGCGTGAAAATCGCCAGTTGGCTAAGAAAAGTGCTCAGAACAAAGGCTTTCTTAGCCAAAATTTGTGAAAATAAGCGTGAAAATCGCCAGTTGGCTAAGAAAAG
>JAEEGL010112388.1_pt1 | contig 15829 bp, 12 predicted proteins | sample 9134231 | NCBI WGS metagenome assembly JAEEGL01 (sample SAMN16246548, study PRJNA631951) | gut metagenome | biome: gut microbiome; feature: rumen; material: fiber-attached | host: Bos | place: Iran: Karaj | collected 2018-10
AGTTGGAGTTATGTCCGCTAAAACGGATAGGTACGACATCGCGGTGGTACTCCGCGCTCTTGGAGATGGAGGTCTTCGTCCAGGGGATATCGCTGACGACACCTTTCTTCTTTCTGGAACAGAGACCTGCAGGAAACATGAGCATGTGATTGTCGCTTTTGAAACCCGTCTCGACCATCACAGGAAAGTTGCGGCTCTGTCCGCCTGTCTTGTTGATGGGGATGCACACGGGAGCCAGTCCTGGCAGGTTCATCAGCAGGTCGTTGACCAAGTAGCGGAAACGTCCGTCGTAGTGGCGACCGATAATGGCACCTAGTGCTACACCATCCTCACCACCGAGGGGGTGATTGCTAACGAATGTATAGAGTTTCCCGTCATCGGGCGAAGGCAGATTTTCCTTTCCTTCCACTTCGAGCGTCATATCGAGATACCTGACACATTCTTCCAACCATTCGACACCCACTTTGTCGCGACTCTCCCAAAGAAAGGCGTTTACCTGATCTTGATGGGCGATGCGCTTCAACCAGCCGACGAGGAAGCCGGGCACGAACTTTGCCTTCGAGCCCATCTTCTCCTTGAGAATCTTGTCGATGTCAATCGTCTTTTCTGTCAGGTTTGCCATTTTCTTCTCTTTCACGCTAACAGTTTGCAAAAATAGCACATTTCTTTCAAATGTGTGCAAAAAATGAAGAAAAAATAAGATTTTAAATGTATTTTGTACACAAATGGCGTCTTATAGGCCATTTTTATGACCATTTGTATTTAGACAGCACCCGTATTTGACGCTTCTCAAGGATTCGGCAAAGAGAGATTTAAAAGGGTTCAAATCAATAAAATAAAGTTAAAAAATAAAAAAAGTGGGGAAAAGTGGCTTAAAGTGGGGAAAAATGATTAATTTTGTGACCGAATCTATTAAGAAGATGTACGGATGCGTTTTTTAGGTAATATAGTGGCCAAGACCGATGCAAAGGGAAGAGTCTTTCTGCCAGCGGTTTTCCGCAAGGTGCTTCAGGCATCTGGCGAGGAAAATCTTGTGTTGCGAAGGGATGTCTTCCAGTCGTGTTTGGTACTCTATCCTGAGAGCGTTTGGAATGAACGGCTTGACATGCTGAAGCAGCAGCTCCGTCCTTGGAAACCTGTCCATCAGCAGATGTTCCGTCAGTTTGTGTCGGAGGCAGAGGTTGTCACCCTCGATGGCAATGGCCGTTTCCTCATCTCCAAGCGCTTGCAACGAGCAGCCGGCATCAGTCAAGACATCCAGTTTATAGGGATGGACAACACGATAGAGCTCTGGTCGCCTCAGGACTTGCAGCAGACACTCAAGCCCGATGAAGAGTTCGGCAAGGAATTTGAAAAGATCATGAATGCTGAAACAGCCCTATGATAACGACCGCCGAGACATATCACGTTCCAGTACTCCTTGAGGAGAGCGTTGGCGGGCTTGATATCAAGCCCGACGGCGTTTATGTAGACGTGACCTTCGGCGGTGGCGGACATAGTCGTGAGATCCTCAGAAGATTAGACGACAAGGGCCGTCTCTTCGGCTTTGATCAGGATGAGGATGCTGAGCGTAACATTGTCGATGACGACCATTTTACATTTGTCAGGAGTAATTTCCGTTACCTTAAAAACTGGATGCGCTATTACGGGATAGAGCAGATTGACGGGCTGTTGGCTGATCTTGGCGTGTCGAGTCATCATTTCGATGATGAGACCCGTGGTTTCTCCTTCCGTTTCGATGCGCCGTTGGACATGCGGATGAACAAACGCTCAGGGACGACGGCAGCCGATATCCTCAACAACTATACGGAAGAACAATTGTCGGATATCTTTTATATCTATGGTGAGCTGAAGAACGCCCGGAGGATATCAGCAGCTATCGTCAAGGCAAGAGGCAACCAGCGTATCGAGACCACAGGCGACCTAATGAAGGTGACGGAAGTCTGTTTTCTGCGGGAAAGGGAAAAGAAAGAGATGGCCAAGATGTTCCAAGCACTGCGCATTGAGGTGAATCATGAGATGGATGCCTTAAAAGAGATGCTCGATGGTGCCCGGGAGTTATTGAGAACTGGGGGACGGCTGTCGGTCATTACCTATCATTCACTGGAGGACCGCATCGTGAAAAATATGATGAAGGCCGGTAATGCAGAGGGGAAGGTGGCCCAGGATTTCTTTGGACACACCACGTCGCCCTTCCGGCAGATTGGTAATAAGGTCATTGTGCCCAGTGACGAAGAGCAGCAGCGCAATCCCCGTAGCAGAAGTGCCAAATTGAGAATAGCGGAAAAGGTGGAGTGTGAAGGATGAAGAAGAAAGAGATAGAACTGGAGATGCAGGAGACCATCGTGGAGGAGCCTGCCGTTAAAGAGGAATCGGCCCAGGAAGAGGATATCAGTCTGAAGGATGAAACTGTCGATGTGAAAGAGCAGGCCATGAAGACTATCCAGATGATCAAGGAGCAGGCCAGGGAGGAAGACCCTAAGTTGACCCCGACGCTGACCCTCCGTACGATTCTGGGTGGAGACTTCCTGACTGCCGACATGGTGCGCCGTCAGATCTGGCTCTTTGTGCTTATGGTGCTCTTTACTATCTTCTATGTCGCTTTCAGATACCAGTGCCAGCAGGATATGATCGCCATCGACAAACTGGAGAAGGAAGTGCTCGACGCAAAGTACAGGGCCCTCTCTTGTTCCAGCACCCTGACGGAGAAATGCCGTGAAAGCCATGTGCTCGAAGCATTGAAACAGAATAAGGACAGTCTGCTCCACGTCGCAGATCAGCCACCTTATATTATTTATATAGAGGAGTAGTTTAGAAGTAAGAGAAGATGAGTAAGTTTAGAAATGATAAGGTGATGCCCCGCTACTTCGCTATTGCAGTAGTTTTGACATTGACAGGTTTTGCCGTCATTGGCAAGGCCATGTATATTATGACTGCTAAGAAACAATATTGGACAGAGGTGGCCTCGCGACTGAAACGTGACAGTGTGAGCGTCAAGCCCGGTCGTGGAAATATTCTGAGTTGCGACGGGCAACTGATGGCGAGTAGCATTCCTGAATACAAGATATATCTGGACTTCCAGGCTGGTGCGAATGATACGACATGGTGTCGTAAGAAAGACTCATTGTGGGTGGAGAAGCTCGACAGCCTGTGTGAGGGTCTGCACCAGATTTTCCCCCAACGCTCAGCAGCAGAATTCAAGGCCAAGCTGACGGAAGGTCACGATAAGGTGGTGATGCGGAAGATCGACGGCAAGGAGGTGCGAACTGTCGGTGCTTTGCATTGGCCCATCTGGCAGAGACGTATTGATTATAACACATTCTGTGAAGTAAAGAGTCTCCCGTTCCTCTCACTGCCGAAATATAAAGGCGGTTTCCATTGGGAGGAGTTTAATTCGCGCCGTCGTCCTTTCGGATCACTGGCCCAGCGCACCATCGGTGATATGTTCGGTGCCAAGGATAGTGCCAAGTATGGTCTCGAATTATCCTATGACTCTATCCTCCGTGGTACGAACGGTCTGATGCATCGCAGGAAGATTCTGAATAAGTATATGGATATCCCTGTGCTGAACCCCATTGACGGTGCCGACATCGTTACGACGATAGACGTGGGGATGCAGGATTTGGCTGAACATGCCGTCATTGACGAACTGAAAGAGATCAACGGTGAAATGGGTGTTGCCATCCTCATGGAGGTCAAGACGGGCGACGTGAAGGCTATCGTGAACATGCAGCGTGCTGCTGACGGCAGCTACCACGAGATGGTGAACAACGCCATCAGCTACCGTTGTGAGCCGGGGTCCGTGTTCAAGGTTGCCTCGTTCCTCGTGGCTCTTGATGATGGTGTAGTGGATACCAGTTATGTGATCCATACCGGTAGTGGTGTCGTTGATATGCATGGCCGTTGGATGAAGGATCACAACTGGCGGCGTGGCGGTTATCAGGACATTAACGTGGCTCGTGCCTTGGAGGTCAGTTCGAACATCGGAGTCAGTCATGTGATAGACCGTTTTTATGGCAGTAATCCGAAAAAATACGTGGAGGGCCTTTATCGCGTAGGTATTCATGAAGACCTGAAGATACCGTTGGTAGGCTATCAGGCTCCTTGGATCCGTATTCCTGATACAAAGACCAGCGATCGTAGCAAGTACTGGAGTAAGACTACCTTAGCTTGGATGAGTATTGGCTATGAGACGCAGATTGCACCTATCAATACCGTAGCTTTCTACAATGCCATTGCCAATAACGGTAAGATGATGCAACCGCGTTTCGTGAAGCAGTTGGTAAAAGACGGACAGGTCATCAGGGAGTTCGAACCCGTTGTTCTCAAGGAACAGATCGCCAAGCCACAAGCTATTAAGACCATGCAGACCATTTTGGAGCATGTCGTCAGCCAAGGTCTCGGACGGAAGGCTGGATCGAAGTCCTTTAAGGTGGCTGGCAAGACAGGAACAGCTCAGGTGGCAGACCAGTATGGTGGCTATCATTCTGGAACCACCCGTTACTGGCTCTCATTTGCTGGCTACTTCCCTGCTGATGATCCCCGCTATACCTGTATTGTCTGTCTGAAAAAGTCAGGTCTTCCTGCATCGGGTGGTGGTATGAGTGGCGTGGTCTTCCATCGCATCTCCGAGGGCGTGATGGCCCAGAACCTGAAACTGAGTGTAGATGATGCCCGTGACGAGAATTCCAGTTTCACACCTGATGTGAAGACGGGCGATGCCGAGGCTGCCGGTTATGTGATGAGTAGTCTTGGCGTAAAAGGTCAGCGTCCTCATCAGCAGTTGACGGCAAAGGGTATTGTGCCGAGTCTGATAGGCATGGGAGCCCGTGATGCCGTCTACCAATTGGAGAGCCGTGGTGTCAAGGCGAGGGTCAGGGGCCGTGGAAAGGTGAAGTCGCAGAGTATCTTTGCAGGCACTGCTGTCAGACAGGGAATGGTCTGTGAATTAGTTATGGAATAAAAACCGAGAAACGATATGAAACTGAACGAACTGCTCAAGAATGTAGAAGTGCTCAACATCCTCGGTGCTGCCGACATCGAGATTACGGGCGTAAACATTGATTCCCGCCGCATTGAGGCAGGACATCTGTTCGTGGCCATCCCCGGAACCCAGACCGATGGTCACAAGTTCATCCCCAAAGCAATCGAACAGGGGGCTATTGCCGTCCTGTGCGAATATTTCCCCAACAAACGAGAACCTGGCGTCACATACGTGGCTGTCGAGTCTACCGAGGAGTGGGTAGGTGAGGTGGCCACGCAGTTCTATGGTGATCCTTCCAGGAAGCTGAAGCTTGTAGGTGTCACAGGCACCAATGGTAAGACAACCATTGCTACCTTATTGTATAATATGTTCAGAAAATTTGGTCATAAGTGCGGATTACTCTCTACCGTCTGTAATTATGTCGAAGGCGAGGCTATCCCCACCGACCATACGACACCTGACCCCATTGAGTTGAACAGTCTGTTGGCCAAAATGGTGGATGCCGGTTGCGAGTATGCCTTTATGGAGTGCAGTAGTCATGCCATCGCCCAGAAGCGTATTGGTGGACTCCGTTTTGCCGGTGGCCTGTTCACAAATCTGACCCGTGACCATTTGGACTATCACAAGACCTTCGAGAACTACCGTGATGCCAAGAAGGCTTTTTTCGACGGACTCGACAAAGATGCCTTTGCCATCACCAATGCCGACGACAAAAACGGATTGTTTATGGTTCAGAATACGAAGGCAACGGTGAAGACCTATTCCACACGTTCGATGGCCGACTTTAAGGCCAAGATTATCGAGTGCCACTTCGAAGGCATGTATCTTGACATCAATGGCAAAGAGGTGGGTGTGCAGTTCATCGGTAAGTTCAATGTGAGCAACCTGCTCGCTGTCTATGGCGCTGCCGTCATGCTGGGCAAACAGCCTGAGGATATCTTAGTGATTCTGAGTACTCTGAAAAGTGTGAACGGTCGTTTGGATCCTGTCCGCTCTCCAGAGGGCTATACGGCTATTGTGGACTATGCCCATACTCCTGATGCTTTGGAGAATGTGCTCAACGCCATACATGAGGTGCTCGACGGAAAGGGTAAGGTCATCACTGTCTGTGGAGCTGGCGGAAACCGTGATAAGGGTAAGCGTCCGCTGATGGCTCAGGAGGCCGTGAAACAGAGCGACCGCGTGATCATTACTTCTGACAATCCCCGTTTTGAGGAACCTCAGGATATCATCAACGACATGCTGGCAGGTCTCGATGCCCGTCAGATGAAGAAAGTCATTAGCATTGTTGACCGTCGCGAGGCCATCCGTACGGCCTGTATGATGGCAGAGAAGGGCGATGTGATCCTCATTGCGGGCAAAGGCCATGAAGATTATCAGGAGATCCAAGGTGTGAAGCATCACTTCGATGACAAGGAAGTGGTACGCGAGATTTTTAATGTTTAATCTTTAAAGTATTATTCTCATGCTGTACTATCTCTTCCGTCTGCTTGACCAATACGACATTCCGGGATCACACATGTGGTCTTATATCTCTTTCCGTGCTCTTCTGACGCTGATCCTGGCCTTGTTACTTTCCGCTTGGTTTGGTGAGAGGTTCATCAGGTGGATGAAGCGCAGGAAGATCTTCGAGACAGAGCGCGACCCGAGCATTGACCCCTTCGGTGTGGAGAAGAAGGGCGTGCCCACGATGGGTGGCATTATCATTATTGTGAGCATCCTCGTGCCGGTGCTTCTGTTATGCCGTATCAGGAATATCTATATCATCCTGATGGTCGTCACTACCATTTGGTTAGGTTTCCTCGGTTTCCTCGACGATTATATCAAGATATTCCGTCGCAACAAGGACGGTCTGAAAGGTAAGTGGAAGATCGTTGGACAGGTGAGCATTGGATTTATCGTTGGTCTGACGCTCTGGTTGAGTCCTGATGCCGTGGTGCGTGAGAATGTCAACGTGCAGCAAAAGAATGAGGAGATTGTTGTGAAACACAAGAAAGAGGCAGTGAAATCGCTGCATACCACTATACCTTTTATCAAGAACCACAACCTGAACTACTCAGATGTCATGAGTTTCTTGGGTGATAATAAAGTGGCAGGCGGATGGATCCTCTTCGTTTTCATCACGATCCTTGCGGTGACAGGCGTCAGCAACGGTGCCAATCTGAATGACGGTATGGATGGTATGTGTGCAGGCAACTCGGCCATTATCGGTGTGGCATTAGGCATATTGGCCTACGTGTCGTCGCATATCGGCTATGCCTCGTATTTTGACATCATGTACATCCCCCATTCCGAGGAATTAGTGGTGTTCCTCTGTGCCTTCGTTGGAGCCATGATTGGTTTCCTTTGGTATAACGCCTATCCGGCTCAGGTGTTCATGGGTGATACGGGTTCGCTGACCATCGGTGGTATCATTGGCGTCTGTGCCGTCATCATTCACAAGGAACTGTTGTTGCCCATCCTTTGTGGCATCTTCTTTGTGGAAAGCCTGAGTGTGATTATCCAGACGCAGTGGTTTAAGATTCAGAAAAAGAAGGGCAGGCGGGTGCGTGTGTTCCGTGCAACGCCTATTCATGATAATTTCCGTAAGCTCGACTCTCAGTTGGATGCCACCAGCCAGTATATTCTGAAAGGGTGGCCTCACAGACCCTTCCATGAGTCGAAGATCACGATTCGTTTTTGGATTGTCAGTATCATACTGGCAGCCTTGACGATTATAACACTGAAGATCAGATAAGATATGAAGAGAATAGTTATATTAGGAGCTGGAGAGAGTGGCGCTGGTGCAGCCGTTCTGGCTAAAAAACAGGGATTCGATGTGTTTGTGTCGGATATGTCGAAGATTGCCGACAAGTATAAGAAGATGTTGGATGACCGCCAGATAGCGTGGGAGGAAGGTCAGCATACAGAGGAGAAGATTCTGAATGCCGACGAGATCATCAAGAGTCCGGGCATCCCTGATACGGCACCGATGATTGTGAAGGTGAAGAAAAAAGGCATTCACATCATCAGTGAGATTGAGTTTGCTGGTCGCTATACCAACTCGAAGATGATCTGTATCACAGGATCAAACGGCAAGACCACCACCACTTCGCTGATCTATCATATTTTCAAGGAGGCCGGCTACGACGCAGGACTGGCTGGTAACATCGGCAACTCATTGGCCCTGCAGGTGGCAGAGGATCCACATGAGTATTATATCATCGAATTGAGTTCTTTCCAACTTGATAATATGTACGACTTCCGTGCCAATATCGCCATCTTGCTGAATATTACGCCCGACCATCTGGACCGTTATGACTTCAAGATGCAGAATTATGTCGATGCAAAGATGCGTATCATCCAGAACCAGACGCCTCAGGATGCCTTTATCTACTGGGCTGACGACCCAATCATCAAACGGGAACTGGAGAAGTATGACATCAAGGCCGTACAGTACCCCTTCTCAGAACTGAAGAAAAAAGGCGTTATTGGTTATATCGAGGAAGGACAGTATAAGATTGAAAAGCCTGAACCGTTCAATATGGAGCAGGAGAGTTTGAGTCTGACGGGTCGTCATAACATCTACAACTCTCTGGCTGCAGGTATCGCCTCTGATGTCGCTGGTATCAAGAACGAGGAGATTCGCAAGAGTCTGAGTGACTTCCCTGGCGTGGAACACCGTTTGGAGAAGGTGTGTATGGTGCGTGGCGTACAATATATCAACGATTCCAAGGCCACCAATGTCGATGCCTGCTGGTATGCGCTGGAGGCTATGAAGACCAAGGTGGTGCTGATTATCGGCGGTAAGGATAAGGGCAACGACTACGAGCCCATCAAACCACTGGTGAAAGAGAAATGCTCTGGCATCGTGTATCTCGGAGCTGACAACCAGAAGTTGCACGACAACTTTGACAGTCTGGGTATCCCTGTGCGTGACACCCACTCGATGAAAGACTGTGTGGCAGCCTGCTATGAACTGGCCAAGCCGGGTGAGACCGTGTTGCTCAGTCCATGCTGCGCTTCCTTCGACCTCTTTAAGAACATGGAGGATCGTGGTGAACAATTCAAGGAACTGGCAAGGAATTTATGAATATAAAGATAGGGAATCTGTTTAAGGGTGATAAGGGCATCTGGATGGTGCTCCTCTTCCTGTGTATCATCAGTATCGTCGAGGTGTTCTCCGCTTCGAGTTCTCTGACATACAAGAGCCAGAACTATCTGGGACCTATCATCGGCCACTCTGGGAAAATCATCATGGGTGTAGGGGTTGCCATTCTCATCCTGAATGTGCCATGCCGTTTTTTCAAACTGATGACACCTGCGCTGTTGATCATTTCAGGAATCATGTTGCTGTGGGTGTTGTTCTTCGGTGAGAAGACCAACGACGCAGGCCGCTGGATTAGTCTTTTCGGATTAAAGTTCCAACCCTCGGAGATTGCAAAGGGTACGATGGTGCTTGTGACAGCGCAGATCCTCAGTGCCATGCAACGTGAGGACGGAGCGGATAAACGGGCCTTTAAATTCATCTTGATCGTTGTAGTGCCTCTTGTCATTCTCATAGGACTGGAGAACCTGTCTACGGCCGCCCTGATCATGTTGGTAGTCTTCCTCATGATGTTTATCGGTCGTGTGCCGATAATACAGTTGGGAAAGCTGATGGCTGCGGGAGCACTGGTCATTGCGCTGTTTGTGGGTACTATCTATATGGTTGGTAGCATGGAGAGCAATGATGCCGCAGAGACGCAGACGGAAACCATTGCCGGTAAGACGGAGAAAAATACGAAGAAGGGACCCCTTCACCGCTTTGCTACATGGAAGAACCGTATCGACAAGAAGTTGAACTCGAAATACGTAGCACCTCAGGATTACGACCTCGATAAGGATGCGCAGGTGGCTCATGCGAACATTGCCATTGTCAATAGTAACATCATCGGTAAGGGACCCGGACAGTCGATAGAACGTGATTTCCTGCCACAAGCTTTCAGTGACTTCATTTTCGTAATCATCATCGAGGAATTGGGCATCATTGGAGCCGGCTTTGTGGTGTTGTTGTATATCGTCCTATTGTTCCGTGCAGCCCGTATTGCCAGCCGTTGTGACAACAATTTCCCCGCCTTCCTTGTGCTTGGACTGGCCTTGATGCTCGTCATACAGGCTTCGTTCAATATGTTGGTGGCTGTAGGCATCGCACCTGTCACAGGACAGCCCCTGCCACTCATCTCTCGAGGCGGTACTTCGACCATCATCAATTGTGCTTATATCGGAGCCATATTAAGTGTGAGCCGCTCTGCAAAAAAAAAGAGTGATAAAATGTCGTTAAACGAAATATAATTTGTAATTTTGCACGCAATAATAGATAAGGTATGGGTAAAGCGTTAAGAGTCATCATCAGTGGAGGCGGTACAGGAGGTCATATTTTCCCTGCAGTGTCCATCGCGAATGCTGTCAAGGCCTTATGCCCTGATGCCGAGATTTTGTTTATCGGTGCCCAGGGACGTATGGAGATGCAGCGTGTGCCGGCGGCAGGTTATGAGATCAAGGGCCTGCCTATTCGTGGCTTCTTCCGTCCGTTGTGGAAACCTGCCAACATCGGTGTGGCCATCGACTACCTGAGGAGCAAGTGGCTCGCTAAGAAGATCTTGCGTGAGTTCCGTCCTGATGTGGCTGTGGGTGTGGGAGGCTATGCCAGCAGTGCTGCCCTCGGAGCCGCCAATAGTTTGGGAATCCCGACGCTCATACAGGAACAGAACAGTTATGCGGGCCTCGCCAACAAACAGTTGGCTGCCAAGGCCGCAAAAATCTGTGTGGCATACGAAGGCATGGAACGTTTCTTCCCCGCAGATAGGATTATCATGACGGGTAATCCGGTACGTCAGAACCTGCTCGATACAAAACTGTCCCATGAGGATGCCGTGAAGAGCTTGGGACTTGACCCGAAGAAAAAGACCATTCTCTTCGTGGGCGGCAGTCTCGGTGCCCGTACCATCAACGAAAGTGTGCTCCGCCACCTCGATATCATCAAGAGTCGGGAGAAGGATGTGCAGTTCTTCTGGCAGACAGGTAAATACTATAGTGCAGAGATCAGTGAGCGCCTGAAAGGGGAGAATATCCCCAACCTGAAAGTCACCGATTTCATCACCGATATGGGAGCTGCCTACAAAGCTGCCGACCTCGTCATCAGCCGTGCAGGTGCCAGTAGTATCTCCGAGTTCTGTCTTATCGGCAAACCCGTGATCCTCGTACCTAGTCCGAATGTGGCCGAGGATCATCAGACGAAGAACGCCATGGCACTGGTAAATAAAGAGGCTGCCCTCTATGTGAAGGACGCTGAGGCCCCCGACACGTTGCTCGAGTTGGCCATCTTTACCGTCAATGATGCGGCTCGTCTGAAGGTGCTTAGCGAGAATGTGAAGAAACTTGCTCTGCCTGACTCTGCCGAAATCATTGCCAAAGAAGTAATTAAGTTAGTTAAATGAATATAAAAGAGATCAAGTCTGTCTATTTCGTGGGAGCCGGTGGTATCGGTATGAGTGCCATCGCCCGCTATTTCCTGAAGAAGGGACTCGTCGTGGCAGGATACGACAAGACTCCGTCGGATCTGACACGACAGTTGGAGAAAGAAGGCATGCTGCTCCACTATGAAGAGGATATCGATGAGATTCCTTTCTCCTGCAAACGGAAGGAAAATTGTCTCGTCATTTACACCCCAGCCATTCCTGAGAGTCATCTGGAACTCTGTTATTTCCGTGAGAATGGCTTTGAGGTCCAGAAGCGTGCTCAGGTGCTCGGTACCTTGACACAGACCCACAAGGGCCTCTGTGTGGCTGGCACCCATGGTAAGACCACGACCTCGACAATGTGTGCCCATATCATGCATCAGGGTCATCTCGACTGCAACGCTTTCCTTGGTGGCATCTCGAAGAACTACGGCACCAATTATATCCTCTCCGACTCCGACTTCGTGGTAATAGAGGCCGATGAGTTCGACCGTTCATTCCACTGGCTGCGTCCCTGGATGAGTGTTATCACCTCCACAGACCCCGACCATCTCGACATCTATGGCACGAAAGAGGCTTATCTCGAGAGTTTCCGCCACTATTCTGAACTTATCCAACCCGGAGGAGCACTGATTATCCACCGTGGATTGGAGATGAAGGAACATCTACAGGACGGGGTGCGCCGCTATGACTATAGCCGTGACGAGGGCGACTTCCATGCCGAGAATATCCGCGTCGTGAATGGTGGTATCACCTTCGACTTCGTCTCACCTTTTGAAACCGTGAAGGATGTGGTACTCGGACAGCCTATCCCCATCAATATCGAGAACGGCATCGCTGCGATGGCAATGGCTCAGTTGAATGGTTGTACGGCAGAGGAGTTGCGCTACGGCATGAAGACATACGGTGGCGTGGACCGCCGCTTCGATTTTAAGATCAAGACCGAACGGTTGGTGTTCCTCAGCGACTATGCGCACCACCCGAAGGAGATCTATCAGAGCGCAAAGAGCATCCGTGAGCTGTACAAGGACAAGCACATCACTGCCATCTTCCAGCCACACCTCTACACCCGTACCCGTGACTTCTATAAGGACTTTGCAGAGGCTTTGAGTCAGCTCGATGAGGTGATTCTCACAGAGATATACCCTGCCCGTGAGTTGCCTATCGAAGGTGTCACCTCAGAGCTTATCTACGACAATCTGAAGCCGGGTGTGAAGAAAGAGATGATCCTGAAGGATCAGGTGCTCGACTATGTCAAGACTCATGACTTCGAAGTGCTTGTCGTCCTCGGTGCTGGCGACCTTGACAATCAGGTTCCCCAGATCACGAGGATCCTCAATAATAAATTGAAATCGTAATAGTTAATAATATACATGGCTCGCTTTAACTGGAAGAAAACCCTCCTTATCATCTGCGATATCGTCATCGCCGCATACTTGGTTATGGCCGTCACGTCGTTCAATAAACCCGACATGGCTGCCACCCATTGTACGGAGGTGAAGACTGATATCGAGGCGAATATTGTGGAAGGTTTCCTGACGGCTGACGAGATCAACAAGCTGTTGCGCCGTGAGAAGGTCTATCCCCTCTCGAAGCCCATGAACGAGATCAATCCGAGACAGATAGAGGAGGTGCTCCAGAAAAGTCCGTTTGTCGAGAAGGCAGAGTGCCATAAGACACAGAGCGGCCATGTCTGTGTACAGGTGCGTCAAAGGGTGCCTGTTGTCAGGGTGATGGCTGTCAATGGTGAGAACTATTACATCGACTCCCATGCCAACGTGATGCCTGAGAACCGTTATGTCAACGACCTCATCGTTGCCACGGGCCATATCAGCAAGAAATATGCCCAGACACATCTGAGCCGTGTGGCTAATTACATTATGCAGGACAAGTTCTGGCAGAACCAGATTGTACAGATCAACGTCCTGCCTGATCTGACGGTGGAACTCGTGCCTCGTGTGGGTGACCATATCATTTTCATCGGTGCACCCTTGGGTGTGGCCAAGAAACTGGACCGTATGCGCAAGTTCTATCTCTATGGCCTGAACAAGGCAGGCTGGAATAAGTACAGCTATATCAATATAGAATTCGACAACCAGATCATCTGTAAGAAAAGTAAAAGAAATCAGCAAATCGTAAATCAGTAAATCGTAAATATATATGGTGGCACCAAAGGAATTTATCGTAGCAATCGAACTCGGATCATCCAAGATGACCGGTATCGCAGGACAGAAGAACCTCGACGGCAGCATCAATGTTTTGGCCGTTGTGAAGGAGAGTTCTTCCTCATTCATCAGGAAGGGTGTGGTCTACAATATCGACAAGACCGCCCAATGCCTCTCTAACATCATCAAGAAGCTGGAGAATCAACTCAAGACAGAGATCACACAGGTGTATGTCGGCGTTGGCGGACAATCCATCCGTGGTGTCCGTAACATCATCACCAAGGATCTGCCCAGCGAGACTATCGTCACACAGGATATGGTCATCGAGTTGATGGATGCCAACCGTAACATGACCTATCAGGATCAGGAGATTCTCGATGCCGCAGTCCAGGAGTATAAGGTGGGTTCACAGCTGCAGCTCGATCCTGTGGGTATCCAGGCTACTCGTCTCGAAGGCAACTTCCTCAACATCCTGGAGCGTAAGGCCTTCTACAAGAACCTGAACATGTGTTTCGAGACAGCAGACATCCGTGTGGCAGAGATGTATCGCGCCCCGCTGGCACTCACCGACAGCGTACTCACCGAGGCAGAGAAGCGCTCGGGTTGTGTGCTCGTCGACCTGGGTGCTGACACGACCACCGTTTCCGTCTACTCGAAGAATATCCTGCGCCACCTCGCTGTCATCCCCCTCGGAGGCAACAATATCACCAAGGACATTGCCACCCTGCAGATGGAGGAGAGCGATGCAGAGCGCATGAAACTGAAATACGCTTCGGCCTTCACTGATAATAACGACATCGACAACGACCTGAAATACTCCATCGATACGGAGCGTCAGATTGAGAGCCGCAAGTTCATTGAGATCGTCGAGGGCCGCTTGGAGGAAATCATCGAGAATGTCTGGTTCCAGGTGCCGTCGGAGTTCTATGACAAACTTCTGGGTGGCATCATCCTCACGGGTGGTGGCTCGAACATGAAGAACATCGAGAAGGCCTTCTCCAACCACACCCATGTTGAGAAGATCCGCATCGCCAAGTTCGTCACACAGACCATCCTCTCCAACAACGACGACATTAAGTCGCGCAACGGTATGATGAACACCGTACTGGGTCTGCTGGTCAAGGGTGACCTCAACTGCGCAGGCGACGAAGTCAATCCCAATGGTGATCTCTTCAGCACGAAGAAAGAACCCTCTGCTGCTGTCGACTCCCGTACACCGCGTCAGGCTGGAGAGATTCCTCCTGGTGTTATCCGCACGGAGACCGAGAAGAAGGCTGCTGAGGAGGAGAAGCGTCGTCAGCAGGAGGAGGAAGACCGTCTGAAACGCGAAGAGGAACTCCGTCAGAAGGAAGAGGAAGAACGTATTCGTAAGGAGAATAGCACTTGGAACAAGCTGAAGAAGGGTATTCTGAAGTTTGGCAAGTCTATGATTGAAGAGGAGTGAGAAGTGAAAAGGTGAAAAAGTGAAATCGTAAATAGTAAGATCCATGGACAATAACAATATTCAGATTCTGGACTTCGGAGCACCGGAGCAGGAGCACAGTATCATCAAGGTGATTGGTGTCGGAGGCGGTGGTGGTAATGCCGTCAACCATATGTATCGTGAGGGCATCCATGATGTCACGTTCGTACTCTGTAACACGGACAACCAGGCACTCAACGACTCGCCTGTACCCGTCCATCTGCAGTTAGGCAAGGAAGGTCTTGGTGCAGGAAATAAACCCGAGAAGGCCCGTCTGGCCGCTGAGGAGAGCATCGAGGACATCCGTTCCATGCTTTCCGACGGTACCCGTATGGCCTTCATCACCGCCGGAATGGGTGGTGGTACCGGCACTGGTGCAGCACCCGTCATCGCCCGTGTTTCGAAAGAACTGGGCATCCTCACCGTGGGTATCGTCACCATCCCCTTCCGCTTTGAGGGTGACCGTAAGATCGACCAGGCCCTTGATGGTGTGGAGGAGATGCAGAAGCATGTCGATGCCCTGCTCGTTATTAACAATGAACGTCTCCGTGAGATTTATCCCGAGCTCTCCGTGCTCGATGCCTTCGGCAAGGCCGACGACACCCTCTCTGTGGCAGCGAAGAGCATTGCAGAGATCATCACCGTACACGGACTCATCAACCTCGACTTCAACGATGTGAAGACCGTGCTCCAGGACGGCGGCGTGGCCATCATGTCGACAGGATACGGCGAGGGCGAG
>JAEEGL011218002.1_pt1 | contig 15829 bp, 15 predicted proteins | sample 9134231 | NCBI WGS metagenome assembly JAEEGL01 (sample SAMN16246548, study PRJNA631951) | gut metagenome | biome: gut microbiome; feature: rumen; material: fiber-attached | host: Bos | place: Iran: Karaj | collected 2018-10
GACGATAGGAAAGGAGCAGGCGATGCGTGCGAATTGGCTGGTGGCGCTGGTGGCGGCGGGGATGGTGATGGCCGGAGGTCCGGCGGTCTGGGGCGAGGAGGGGGCAGAGGGGGCGGAGGAGCAGGGGAAAGTTGAAAATGTCGAAGAAACAACCGTAAAACCAGAGGAGAACGGATCAATGAGCAGTGATGTGGTGGTGATGACGACGAGCAAGGGCGTGATCAAGATCAGGCTGGACGCGGCGAAGGCGCCGCTGACGGTGCAGAATTTTCTGAAGTACGTGGACGAGGGGCACTACGACGGGACGATCTTCCACCGGGTCATCAACGGTTTCATGATTCAGGGCGGCGGTTTCGACCAGCACCTGCGGCAGAAGCCGACCCACGCGCCGATCAAGAACGAGGCGATGAACGGGCTGAAGAACCGCCGCGGGACGATCGCCATGGCCCGCACGATGGTGGTGGACAGCGCGACCAGCCAGTTCTTCATCAACGTGGTGGACAACGGATTCCTGGATTTCAGGGCGCCGACGGCGCAGGGCTTCGGCTATTGCGTGTTTGGCGAGGTGATCGAGGGGATGGAGGTCGTGGACGCGATCAAGGTCGTGCCGACGGGGAATGCGGCCGGCATGGGCGACGTGCCGAAGGAGCCGGTCGTCATCGTGAGCGTGCGGCGCGCCGAGGCCGCGGAGTAGGACCGCGCAGAGATGGCGGGCCGGGTCGTGCTGCAGGGGCTCCTCCGGGAGGAGCTGGAGGAGCTCAGCCGCGCGGAGGGGGAGCCCGCCTTCCGGGGGCGTCAGCTGTGGGAGTGGCTGCAGAAGGGGCATGCGCTGTCGTGGGATGCGCCCTGCAACGTGCCGCGTCGGCTGAGGGAGGCGTTGCGGGCGAAGGGGTTTGACGTTGCGGCGGGGACCGTGGTGCGCAAGGCGGAGGAGGCGGGCGGGACCGCGAAGTGGCTGCTGCGGCTGCACGACGGGGAGACGGTCGAGACGGTGCGGATTCCGGGGGGCGGGGGGCGCGTGACGGTATGCGTCTCGACGCAGGTGGGGTGCCGGATGGGGTGCGCGTTCTGCGCGACCGGCAAGAGCGGATTCGCGCGCGGGCTGGAGGCCGGGGAGATCGTCGGGCAGGTCCATGCGGTGGCTGCGGACCAGGGCGGGCGGCGGCCGGACAACGTGGTGTTCATGGGGATGGGGGAGCCGTTCGACAACTACGACGAGGTGCTGCGGGCGGTGCGGATCATGAACCATCCCGAGGGGTTGGGCATCGGGGCGCGGCGGATGACGATCAGCACGTGCGGGGTAGTGCCGGGCATCCGGCGGCTGGCAGAGGAGGGCTTGCAGGTGGAGCTGTCGGTGTCGCTGCATGCGCCGAACCCGGAGGTGCGGCGGCGCCTGATGCCGATCGAGCGGAAGTGGGGGATGGATGAGCTGCTGGCGGCCTGCCGGGAGTATACGGCGCGGACGAAGCGGATCATCACCTTCGAGTATACGCTGGTGGCCGGGGTGAACGACCGGGCGGCGGATGCGCAGGAGCTGGCGGCGCGGCTCCGGCGCTTTCCGTGCCGGGTGAACCTGATCCCGCTGAGTCCGGTGGACGGTTTCGCGGGGCGGGCGCCGGGCCGGGAGGCGGTGCGGCAGTTCCTGCGCTGGCTGGAGGAGGGCGGGGTGGAAGGGACGGTCCGGGAATCGAAGGGCAAGGGCGTGGAAGGGGCCTGCGGACAGCTCCGGCGCCGGGCGGGCGACCAAACGGGGACAGACCCCGTTTGGGGCGGAATGCGGAATGCGGAATGCTGAATGCTGAATGATGAATGGGTGGCGCTGATGCGCCAGGGGACAAAAGAGGGACAGACCCTCTTGGCCGTTGGCCGCCGGAGTTTGGCCGGGGGAGCTCACACAGAGGCACAGAGGCACGGAGGGGGCGAGAGCGCTGGCAAAACATGTTTCCATACAATGGAAAACGGTTTCGCGGAGGGCAGGAAACAGGTTTCCATTGTATGGAAGTCTGTTTTGGGAGGGAAAATTGTCTGGTAAATAGTTTAGTATTGCCATTGCCAATCGGGTTTCCGCCCCCCCCTACTAGGAATCTAGATTTTCTAGAACTTCTAGAATTTCTAGGTTTTCTAGGGGGAGCGAGGCCGCGCCTTGGGGCATTAGGACCAAACGGGGACAGACCCCGTTTGGGGCAGAATGCTGAATGCAGAATGCTGAATGATGAATGGGGGGCGGGAGGAGCGAAAGCGGGGAAACGGACGGGGGACGGGAGAGGGCCCCAGAGCCCCCTGCCGGACAAAATGGGTGGGAATCAGGAGGGGGGGGGAGGAGGAGGAAGTCGAAGGCGCTGGACGTGGCGGCGGCGGGGACAACGGCGGGATGCCGTTGCTTGGGATTTAGGCGAACAAATCGTCGATGGAGATGGAAGCCTGAACCGTGTCGGAATAGAGATTTCTTTGCATGCCTCCGGAAGCAACAAGCACAAGATGGACGGAGTCGCGCGTGCCCGTGGTCTCGAGATATGTGTCGGCTTTGTTCCTCAATATCGCGGCATAGGCTTTGTCAATGGCGAACGGCTTGCGCGAATATTTCGCCTCGACGAGGTCCGTAGTCCGGTCCGCTCTCGCGATGACAAGGTCGACTTGCGCGCCGTTCCGCCCGGAGTCGGCATCGGGGCCGGCTCGCCAGGCATATTCGCGTGTCAGAACGCCCGAAATGCCCAGCGCCTTCTTGATCTGCGGGACATGCAGGAGGCACACCAGCTCAAAGGCTAGCCCGCACCAGGCGAGACGGGCGGGCGAATTCGATGTCTTGGTCCAATAGTCAGGATCGGCGCCTTCGCTGCCTTCGACATGTCGGAGATGGAAGAACGCGAAATTGTCGACAAGCTGCCAGACGGCGTTGTGTGATTTCTTGCCCGGCTGGACATATTTGCGGACAAAGCCGCATTCGGCAAGCTCCGCCAGCGCCTTGGTGACCGCGCCGTTGTCCGCTAGCTTCGCCTGCTTCAGCAGTTCGCCCCGAAGCAGACCAATTCGTTTCGAGCCAAGGGCGCGCACGATGGACGCATGAGGTCCCGGTTGCCGGAAAAGCGAGGCAAACATCCGGGTGAATTCATTCCGCAATTCTGCCTCGGGAGCAAAGAAAAGCCGGTCAACCGCCCGGGCGGGGCTTTCGCCGGGGAGCAGGGATTCCCAATAGTAGGGCACGCCGCCAAACACCAGGAAAGCGTCCAGAATCTGTTCGCGCGATAAACGGAGTCCTTTTTCTTTGCAGAATGCCTCGCATTCGCGGAGCGTGAACGGTTCGAGGCGTATCCGCCGCGTGATGCGGTTGTGCAGTCCGCCATGGTTTTCGACAATGTTTCCGATGATCCAAGAGGTCGCCGAACCGCAGACCACCAAGAGCACGTCATTCCGTGCGGACGCCCATCCGTTCCAGAAATGCTCGAGTGCGCTGACGAAGCCTGACTTCGGCGAGTCCATCCATGGTAGCTCATCCAAGAAAATCACTTTCTTTCCCCGTTTCCGCGATTTTGCCGCAAATTGCTCCAAGGCGTCGAACGCCTCGTACCAGTTGGCGAAACGCTCCGGAACCTCCGCGCCCGCCTTGCGCAAGGCGCCGAGGAAGCCAGCCAGCTGTTCCTTCCTGCCAACGTTCGCAATGCCGGTATGCTGGAAAAAGAAGCATCGGGAAAACACATGTCTGATGAGAAAGGTCTTGCCCACGCGCCGCCGTCCATAGACTGCGACGAACTCTGCGCGTTTCGACACATAAGCCGTCTCCAGCAGCTTCTGTTCCTGTTCTCTGCCAATCATTGATGTTCCTCCAAGGGGTTGCAATGGCCCTGTCTTATCCGATAGTTTGCGGAATGTCAACAAAAAACTAACTTTCCGCAAGCTATCGCAACCACGGAATGGGGCGGAACCAAACGGGGACCAAACGGGGACAGACACCGGTTGGGGCGGAATGCGGAATGCGGAATGCTGAATGCTGAATGGGGGGCGCTGACGCGCCGGGGGGCGGGAAGGGACGCGGAGGATAGTTGCGGGCCGCGCTTTGTCGCAACCGAGCGCAAGGCTCGTCGGCGAGCCGTCCACGGGAAGTCCGCAGGCCCGGCCCGGACGAAGCCGGGCCCGGAAAAGGGCCAAAAGAGGGCCGCAGCCGGTAGGGACACGCCAACGGCGTGTCCGTGGACGTTTCGTGGAAACGGCACTACCAGGGAGGGTAAGAAGGGGCGCGGGAGGGGCGGCACGGGGGCCGCCTGGCAAACCTGCGACGAGGCGGGACGTGAAGAGCGACAAAAGAGGGCCCGCCCCTGGGAGCTCACACAGAGGCACAGAGGCACGGAGGGGGGCGAGAGCGCTGGCAAAACATGTTTCCATACAATGGAAAACGGTTTCGCGGAGGGCGAAAAACAGGTTTCCATTGTATGGAAGTCTGTTTTGGGAGGAAAAATGTCTGGTAAATAGTTTGGTGTTGCCATTGCCAATAGGGTTTCCGCACCCCCCTGCTAGGAATCTAGATTTTCTAGAACTTCTAGATTTTCTAGAATTTCTAGGGGGAGCGAGGCCGCGCCTTGGGGCACTAGGACCAAACGGGGACAGACCCCGTTTGGGGCGGAATGCTGAATGCAGAATGCTGAATGCTGAATGGGGGGCGCTGATGCGCCAGGGGACAAAAGAGGGACAGCAACTGTTGGCCGTTGGCCGCCGGAGTTCTCGCGGGGAGCTCACACAGAGGCACAGAGGCACGGAGGGGGGCGAGTGCGCTGGCAAAACATGTTTCCATACAATGGAAAACGGTTTCGCGGAGGGCGGGAAACAGGTTTCCATTGTATGGAAGTCTGTTTTGGGATGGAAAATGTCTGGTAAATAGTTTGGTGTTGCCATTGCCAATTGGGTTTCCTCACCCCCCTGCTAGGAATCTAGATTTTCTAGAACTTCTAGTTTTCTAGGTTTTCTAGGGGGGAGCGAGGCCGCGCCTCGGGGCACTGGGTTCCTTGAGGAGCTTGAAGTGTTGACAGGGAAGTGGGGCGAAAGATAGGATGACAAAGACCCTGTTGGCCCCCGGCAAACCGCCTTTCCACTTGCCGCGCCCGCGCGAACCTGCGCAGAGAGGAAAAGGAATGCGCGTTTGGGCTGGAATCGGGGGGGGGGTCTGCTAGGCTTCGCTTCGTTGCGACCACCAGGTCAGGGCTGCACGGTCTTCATTCAGAAAGAATTCAATCGGACATAACGAATCACCACGACATAACCCTTTAGCGAACTGCTAAACGACGCCGCTTCGGGAAACGTAGGACATTTTCCAACGTCGTTTTTGACAAAGACCTGAACAGGTCTTGTGCTGAATCGTAGCAGACGCGCCCAATCGGGCGCGTTCTCAACCATGTATTCAGTACGGGTCTGTCCTACGGCCTCCGAAGCGGGCATGGAATTGGGAACGCGCTTTTTGTTTTTCCGCTTCTTTTTTCCGGTCCGCCGCGATGCAGCCGCATCGCGGGTGATGTTGCCTCCCAGAAGACGACGCATCATGGCTAACACCTCTCTGCTTTCGGAACTGCAAAAAATCCTCGAAGAAGGACGCGAGAACAAAAGAGGGTCGGACCCGGTTGGTCGCTTCCTCCTGTGGGCCGGATTGATTTAGAAGGGCGGAGCGGAAAGGAACAACGACGATGAGCGAAGAGGAGCAGAAGGCGAAGGAAGCTTTGCAAACGTTTCAGGGCCAGCTGGCCTCCTGGTTGCGCGAAAAGCAGCCGGAGGAACCGAAGCCGTGGAACTATCACGATGGCTTTTCCACCAGCGTGTCGCTGGAGCGTCCGGAGGATTCGCCGTTCTATCGGCCGCGCCCGCCACCGCCTCCTCCGTCGCCCCCGCCGCTGACCGTCGACGAGAGCACTCGGCTCCTGGCCGAAGCCCAGGCGCGGCTGAAATGCGAGGACACGCTGTGGGGACGACTGCTCGGCCGCTGGGGCAAGGCGCGGGACGACGTTGCGAAGTACCAGGCCGCCCTCGACCGCGCCCTCGCCGCCGAGGAACGCCGGGAGCAGGCCCGCCGCGACGCGGAAGCCCGCCGCCAGCGCCTGCTGGCAGAGGCCCGCGAGGCCGCCATCGTCCGTGCCGCCTCCTTCCGCAAATGCGTCCGCACCCTCATCGAAAAGCGGGCCGGAGGCGACGAGGTGGCCGTCTACAAGCGCGCCGGTCTCGACCGCCGCCTCTTCTCCGCCTTGCGCTCCCGCGAGGACTACCAGCCCAGCCGTGACACCACCCTCGCCCTGTGCTTCGGACTCCAGCTCGCCCCCGACGAGGCCGACAACCTGCTCACCATCGCCGGCTTCAGCCTCTCGCCGCACAGCAAGCGTGACCTCATCGTCCAGTTCTGCCTCCAGCATGCTATCTGGGACCTCCATCTGGTCAACTTCCTCCTCGCCGACAACGACTGCCCCATCTTCCGCACCGAACTCCCCCCGGGGGGGGGGATATAGCCACGGTTCGCACGGCCCCACGGATGCGGAATGTGCCCAGCGTAAAAGTGGTTGGCCTCGTGATCGGGGGCAAGTCGAAGCGGATGGATTCGAGCGCGTGATGGTTTTTTCTTCACGGAGATTCGATTTCGTCGGCATCGTCGAGATTTGTCGATGGGGTCGAAGGTTTTGCGCGTTGGCAACGGAACAGTTGCCAACCGTGCTGTTGCCAACCGGTTCTGGTTCCGCTTTGTCATAGGCTACCAGGACCATGTTGAACTGCGCCGGTTCGACGACCTGAAAGCCATTTTGCGGCGTGATTTCGGTCCGGTTGCAGGATTTGCCCTGGAACGCTATTTCGTCTGGAAGTTCACGGAAGAGTCGCATTACGTGAAGATGGGTGGCTGGTGGGACGGCAAGGGCGAAAACGAGATCGACCTCGTGTGCTCCAAGGGTAGCCGGATTGACTTCTTCGAGGTGAAGCGGGACACGCGGCGAATCTCGTTGCCCCAGCTCAAGCGCAAGACGGAAGTCTTTTTTGCCAAGAATCCCCACTTGCGCGGAGGCGGATACCGCTGCCGCGCCCTTTCGCTCAAGGATATGTGCGGAACCTCCCCCAATGGCCACCCATGGCCACGGCATGGGGGCGGACGGTTGAAAAGACGGGGGCCACCTTGCAAAAGGGGCACAGAGCTTGCCCACGCGGAGCCGCAGTGAACGCGGAGGGAGGAGGAGGCTCGTCATGGGGGGATATGGGGAGACCGTCGCGGACGGACGGGAAAATGTCGTTTCGGAAACGACCACGGCGAGGAGAAGGTGTGCCATGCTCACGGGCGTTGTGCCGAAAGAGCTCCCCCAAACGGGGGGGGCGCGGCATAGAAGGAAGCAGGGCATGGAACTTAGGACTTGAAGAAGATTGGGCGCGGCGATAGGCGGAAAGGCGTTGCGGGGCTTCCTGCAAGACCAACTTGCATCGCTGCAAGCGGTCGTCCACCGAAACCTGAGAACTTTCCTTGAAGACGAACCGAATACGAGGTGAGCCCAAACGGCGCGTCTCTCTTCGTGATTCTTCAAGGGCTTTCTCCGGGCCTCGCTGGGATCATGATGGAAGGTGCACCTTCTTTCATGTCCTAGACCGGGGCAGAGATGAAGAGCAACATGAGGCAGAATCACCCCTTACATAAGAGAGCGAAAGAATATGAAGGCATTACTAATTGGAGTTGGCGTGAGCATGAGCATGATGGCCTGGACGGGAGTCGCCGCCACGATTGGCAATGGGGAATATGCCCCAGTACAATGGAATGAACCTGTTGCGAATTCTTCTTCACTGACATCAAAGCATGCCTCTTCGCTGTACGCGCACAAGAGTTATTTCGACGGGAAGTTCGAGTTGTCGCTATCGGGCGACCTCTTGTTGACTTCGGACACGCGTTGGGACATTGGAATAGTAGGTGCCACTGCCGGAGGCACAGTGTGGGCGTCTGAGTATTTAGGTTTTTCGGCCTCCGTCGGTATTCAGAAATGGGCTGTGGACGAGAGCATGAGCGAGTTTAAGTCTGGATATTTCATGGGGGTTCGCCTGGCCAATGACTACCATTACGAGGGTGCTGCGACAGCTGTTCCGTTGGGGGGATCACTTCGGCTGCGCGTGCCCATTGAAGACCTTGTGTCATTCGAGTTCGAGGGAGGTGTAAAGTATGTCATCATGAATTCCGATATTGAGGAGCATGGGAAAGTTTCCGCCTATTATGGAGGGACAGACAACTATTACATTGAGAAGATCGACACGGAAAACGGGGTGGTAGGTTTCTTCTCGTGTGATATGCGTCTCTGCCCCAGCAAGACCTTCAGCATCTTCCTTGGAGCTGGCTATCAGTTTGATTTGTCGAAAGGGGCTTTTGAACTTCATGAATCAAAGAATTACGCGTTCTTTGAACGAGAGGATAGTAATCTTGCGGGAATGACGTTTCGCATCGGTTGTGCCTGGATGTTTTAAGGTTTTAAGGTTCCATGACGACATGGGAGAAGGTTGGTTGACATGAAACTTCCCTTTGCAGTATACACGGCGAGGCAGGGGTATGCATGGCAAAGCGGGCTGACGGCAGGATTAGGTCGTCTGGATGGATTTCGGAAGGCATTGGGCATCATGCCGAAGCTGGAGCTGGGAGAAGCATGCCGGGCGGGAGCAGCAACCGTAGGCGACGAGGTGGTCTTCTTCCGATTCATGCGGCAGGAAAAAGCAGACTTTGCCGGACGAGATGCAGTCTATCTGGCCATCACATGGTGTTCTAAAAGCATGGCCCGGCGGATTAACGCGGATGTCTTATTTTCGGCGTATCCGTTTGTTACGCCGCTGATGAGCAATTATCCGATATCTTTTGAATATGATGGGCCGATTGCTTCGCCGGGAGTATTCCCACTGCCGCCTCCAGCCTCGTCGGGAATATTTGATTCGAGTGGATCGCTGGCGGCCATCGGAGAAGTGCTATCCCATCCCGTTACGGGATTGTTGCGAATATTTCGAGAGGATCCTCCGGACGGTCGTGGCACTTGTTTCATCTATGTGGCGCCAAAGAAGAACGACCATCTCTTGCCGCAGCAATCAATGCAATCAGCTCCACCATCTCAAATTATCCGGGAAATCGTAGAGACCTCTCCCGTGGTCGTCGATACATCGGAACGGTGGCGTTTCACCACGATTGCGTCGCTGGCCCTCAATTTTGTGTTGGCATTTGCTGTAATTGGACTGGTTTGGATGTTGCGCGGAACATTGCAGAAGGAAGCAACAGAAGTTGATGCAATTCTTTCTGGCGAAGAACTGACGGACAAACAAGTACCTGTTGCATCCGTCGCACCAGAAGGAAAAACGCCAGACCACGATTCTGTAGAAGAGACTATCGGAGATGCCAATACGCCTGTTCCCCACGGTTCACCAACGTCAGGGATTGTCCAAAGTTCTTTGGAAATGCGGGAAGATGTCGAGGCCGTCTCCCCAACTTCCAACAATGACGCTTCAAGGACGAACTAGCAGCGGTGGTCGTCTGAGGGCGACAAGCGGCAGTAGACAGGAAAGAGGATGGATATGGGTAAGATTGCAATCGTAGGCGTAGAAGCATCGGGGAAAACAGTGTTGGTGGCGGCACTGGCTGGGAAGTTCAGCACGATGTCGGATGACAGCTTCTATCTTCTCCCGGAAAACAAGGAAGCATTTGCGTTCATGACGCAGGTTCCTTACAAGATGATGGTGGAACACTCGTGGCCGAGTCCAACGGGTCCGGATAGCACTTTTTGCATGAAATGGTCGGTTCGCATCGGCTCGGAGAAAGTGCTGGCCAATCTGGATATCTTCGACTACGGCGGCGAGGTCTACCGCATGGCTTTCGGAAACTATTCCGAGGAAATAATCGCAGGCGCCCGCGAACAGATTGACGAATTTCTTGGACAACTGCTGGAGGCGGAAACCCTAGTGGTGCTGCTGAATGTCAAGGACTTGCTCAATCCCGAGACAAACGCGCGGAATTTGGATACGTGCTGGCTGACGCGAAGCATCTTCGACTATTCGCAGAAGCTCCCGAACCTAAAAGACCGGCTACTGGTATTCACCCAAGCCGATCGATACCGTGAGGAGCTGGCTTCCGCCGGGGGGCCGAAGGGACTCCTCCGCGAAAAGCTGTCGATGATTACCGCGCTGTATCCTGAGCTGGACTGCCTAGCAATCTCAGCCGTGCAATCGGAAGGAGAAGGGAAAGGCATTCCCGGCGAGATTCAAGAAACAGATTTGCAACGGTTCATGTTCCGGCTAATCGCGGGCTCGGAGGAGGGGAAACGTTCCTGGATGAAGGTGCTGGCGGTGGAGAAGGCCGCCGCGGCACTGGCCATGGCCGGAGACCATGATCTTGCACAACTTGCTGCCTCACTCGAAGCACATGCAACAGCGCTGGCCGATTTCGGGCCGGATGAATTGCGGATTATCACCGTCATGCTGCCTTCATGGCTTGCGTTACAGAGAGCGAATCAGAAGCGGGGACAGGAGCGGTTGCAGACCGCAAACGAGGCGGCGCAGCGACGGCACTGGGAGAGTGAAGCAGATGCGACTCGGCGCAAGGCAGCGAACAATCTGGCGGGGAAGGAACGGTGGTTGAAGCCGGAAGAGCGTGCGCAATTCCGGCAACGTCTTGATCAGGCGGATCGGCTTCGAGAGAACGAAGAATTCCAAGCTGCTACTCAGGCTTATGGCAGCGTCAGCACGGATGTCCTGCGAATGGCGGGAGACAGACACGTAAGGCGAGTTTTCTTCATTTTCTTGTCGGTGGGAGTTTTACTGGTTGCAGGTTTGTTGTTTTTCCATTTCATCCAGGAACGGGGCAGGGTGCAACGGCAGCTGGCCGCCGAGGCTTTGGCGGAACAACAGGCGCGGGATGCCGAGGCCCGCATCCAAAAGGAGGTAAGGGAAGCCGAGGAAAAGGCGAGGCGACAGGCCATCGAAGCGCGTGAGCAAGCGTTGGCGGCGGTGCAACTGGTCGATGTGGTGCCTGTCCGTAGCGATGTTGAGATGCGGATGACGGAAATTCGCACGATCAAACGCGGACAGGGGCTAGGGCAGCTGATTGATGCTGCCGAAAAGCGTCTGGAACAGGCGGCCGCGCATTATGACCACGAAGAATATGGGTTGGCGATGGAAATATACCGACAAATGCTAGGTGACATCGCCGCCATTGCCTCCACCGATCAGGAACGGCGGAAGGCAACAGCGTTGCGCGACCGCGTAACCGAACACCAGAACGAGCTTGTCCGGCGGTATGCTCTTCCTCCGCAAGTGGCCTCATCTGCATTTTCGGATGTGGAACGAATGGCGAAGCAAGCCAGCAACGCCTATGAATTTGGTTCTTTTGACTTGGCAACGCAAAAGTGGAATGGTTGTCTGTCCGTCTATGATGTCGCCAAAGCGACGTTGGCGTCACGGGACAAGGCTGCAGAGCGCGAAGCGGAGTTGTTGCGGGCCCATCCGGAGACAGAAAGTCATCCAGTAGCCTCTGCCGCCTTGCGTGGGGCAAGGGCCTTGGCCCGTGCCGCGGCAGCGGACTTTCTTGTGGGGAAATTTGAAGCTGCGCGCGAGAAATGGCAGGCGGCCCTCAAGGAGTACGAGAAGGCAGAAACGAGCTTTTCCCATGACCAGCCTGACACGGGAGCGACGATTCATTCTGTTTTAGAGCAGATACAGGTGCTGGATGACGGGCAGGGGTTTGGTGACCGTCTCAACGGTATCCAGACGCAAGTAGCCCAGGCGGCCAATGCATATGGGGTGGGTGATTTCCAACGCGCCCAGAGCACGTATGCAGAGGTGTACAAGGATTGCCAGGCTCTGCTGGAGGATAATCGGGCGCGCATGAGAGCTCAGAGTGTCAAGAGGAAGGCGGAAGAGCGTCTTGCAAGTTTTGCAGATGAACACAAGGATACCAACAGCACGGGCCGTAATCCCATGTCGCCCATCGTGCAGGAACTAGCCAGGACGAATGACCGTGCGAGGCAAAACTTTGAGGCGGGAAAATTCGCGGAGGCACAGGCGTTGTGGGAGACGATTCCCGAAATAATGACGGTGGCCGAGATCCCCTTGAAAGTGCGGAGTCAAGTGATTGAGAAAAACAAGGACTTGCACGAGCAATATGCGGCAACTATCCAATCAGAGCCCAAGATTGCCCAAGGAATCAATGGGGTCTTGATGCGGATGAAAGATATTGACCAGCAATATGCTAGCCACCAATTTTCGGCTGCGCAAAATGGGTGGAGGGCCATGGACGATGACTTGGGTAAAGCGGAAGCAGCCTTGACAGAGCAAGTCCTCGCAAATGCTAGCAAAAATGAATTGTTCACCATATGGCCCAGAGCGGACAAAGATTCTACCATGACCAATCTCCTTCAGCAGGCCCAAAGGTCGTGGAGGAGCGCGGCCGGCGATTTTTCCGCCCTGCGCTTTGTCCATGCCCAGCAAGAATGGGCAGATGCCCGACGAAAATTCGACCAGGCCAAAGCGCAAGTGTTTTCCAACAGGAGGTATACGGTTGGACAGGTGGCATTTGAGATGATTCTCATCCATCCCGGGACATTCCAGATGGGAAGCCCTGCGGGGGAAAACGGGCGGAATCAAGACGAGGTTTTGCATCCAGTTAGTGTGAGCCAGCCGTATTGGCTGGGAAAAACGGAAGTTACGCAGACCCTCTATGAAGAAATCATGGGGCATAATCCATCACATTACAAAGATGCACGCCATCCCGTGGACAATGTGACGTGGGATGGGGCACGGCAATTCTGCCAAAAGCTCACCGCGCGCTTTGACGGCTGGCTACCTGCCGGATACGTGTTTGATTTGCCGACGGAAGCTCAGTGGGAATATGCGGCTCGAGGTGGACCGAAAAATGACGGAACTGTGTATGCGGGAAGTGCTGATATCAACAGAGTAGCCTGGAATGCGAACAACAGCGCATGGAGCTACGTCAGGCATGACGCTGCATCCTCTCATCCCGTTGGCACGAAAGTGGCGAATGGGCTAGGACTTTTCGACTTAAGCGGCAATGTCTGGGAATGGTGTCGGGACTGGTATGGCGCCTATGATCTATGGCACGTTGCCCCCGATCCTAGAGGGCCAGTTACGGGGCAGCAACGTATCTGCCGGGGCGGAGGCTGGGATAGTAGCCCAGTCGGATGCCGTATTGCTCACCGTTTCCATCTGCCACCGGCCGAGCATTACGATGACCTCGGCTTTCGTGTCGCTTTGGTTGCCAAGACAGAAAAATAGTTGAAAGGATGGAATATGATTCCTTTTCGCCGAATGATACAGGGAATGATGTTGGGAGGAGCGTGTTGCCTGATAACGGGCTGTGCCAGCCCGAAACAGCTAGTGCCTTTTCCTGACCAGTCGTTGGTGGTCAATGATCCGGCTAACGCTAGAATCTATGTTATGCGTCCTGAACCGTTTTTCGGGGCCGCCGTTCGGTTTCAGGTGTGGGATGGCGAAATGCAAATTGGGCAGACGGGCGGTGCATCTTACTTGTCGTGGGAGCGCACTCCGGGCACAATGCACCTTGTGAACCAAGCAGAGGTGGCATTTGAATTGGATGAAACCGTTGAAGCGGGACGTCGCTACTATTATCAACAAACGGTGGATATGGGACTGTTTATGGCTCGCTCCCGACTGCTTCCCGTCGTGGATGAGAAACAAGGGGAGACAATGCTTGCTCGCTGCAAAGAACCAGAATTGAAAGCCGGGCGTCTGGCCGTGACAACGAGCCCAAAGGAACCAATATCTGTCCATCAAGAGGGAAGTGAAGCCGAAGCCCTGTTTGCAGATGGCATGCGTTATGCTCGGGGACAGGAGGTTCCACAGGACTGGAACCGGGCAGTGAAATTTTTTCATGAGGCGGCTGACGCAGGGTTGGCCCAGGCACAATACGCCTTGGCTTTGTGCTATCTATCAGGGAAGGGTGTGATTCGCAATCAGTCCAAGGCCGTGTTCTGGTTGCGCCAGGCCGCAGAACAGGGACACAATCGGGCACAACGAAAACTGGACGAAATGGGGGAGATCGGGCAACCGCATCTGTGATGCGGGAGCAGGCAGTGATAACAGGAAAGGACATGCGGGAATGAAAAGACTAACCTTGGCATGGATGATTGCGATTGCATGTTGCTGGATGACGGGCTGTGCCTCGATTGTTTCGCATTCGAAATACAAAGTGGATATTCGGAGCGAGCCTCCCGGCGCAGATTTCGAGATCCAAACTTCCACCCACAAACCGGTAGCCAAGGGAAGAACGCCAGCCACGGTGACTCTCAATGCATCAGCAAGATATTTTGTCCCGGAGACTTATACAGTCACGTTCACAAAAAATGGGTACCACGAAGAACAGAAGCAGGTTGTGGCAGCAATGGATCCCTGGTATATGGGGAACATACTCTTTGGCGGCTTGATTGGCATATTGTTGGTCGACCCGCTGACGGGTGCTATGTGGAAGTTGCCCGAGGAGATGGAGGTCAACCTTAAGGAGGCCCATTTTCATCCTCCCGTGTTGGCAAAGCCGAACGGTGAGGATGAGGCGGCGAAGAAGCCGTCTCTTGAATCCCAGTCGCTTCATGCCCGATGGGAAGAGGAAGAGACGGAGGCAACAGAAGCACGATTCCGGCAGGGCGTGGAATATATCCGGGGACAGGAGGGCGAGCAGGACTGGAGAAAAGGAGCCCTCTGTTTCCAAGACGCAGCCGAGGCCGGACTGGACAAGGCACAATACATGCTGGGCCTGTGCTACCTTCACGGGCGAGGAGTAGCCAAGAATCCAGGGAAAGCTCTTTTTTGGTTACAAAAGGCAGCCGACCTAGGCTATGAAAAAGCGCAGAAGAAGTTGTCAGATTTGATGGAAATGGAACAATAAGCGGACAATGAGTATTGATTGCCTATGTCTGTGGGCACTGTGGGTACTGGGCACTGGGGGACCATGTTGGCCACTAGGTTTTCTAGGGGGAGTTGCGACCGCGCCTCGGGGCACTAGGACCAAACGGGGAGACCAAACGATGACCAAACGATCAAACGGGGACAGACCCGGGACAGACCCGTTTGGGGGTGGAATGCTAAATGTTGAATGCTGAATGCTGAATGGGGGGCGCTGACGCGCCAGGGGGCGGGAAGGGACGTGGGGGCGGGAAGTCGCGGGCGGGCCGCCCGCGCCCCCAACAGGAGAAAATGCCGAGAAGGGGCGTGAGGTGAGGTGGGAGCAAAAAGAGGGACAGACCTCGAGGGGACGGCGAGAGAGGTGCGAAAGCAAGACCTGAAGGCGAAAGAGGGACAGCAACTGAATGCTGGACCTGAATGTCGTTCAACTTGCGCCTCTTTTGCGGAAGGAGAAAGAGGCGTGGACGACGAAAAGGCGGGCGGGGCAGAAGAGCGAAAACGGAGTGGCGGAAGGGGACAAAAAGGGAAAAGAACGCGCGCAGTGACGAGGGACGGGAGGGGAAAGGGCGGCACGGGGACCGTCCAAGCAGTACGCGGATGGAGGGCGGAGGCCGGTGGCGAAGGCCCGGAACGCCGAACCATCAATTCCAGCCGTCGCCAAAGCCCCAGTCGTCGCTGTCGTATGAGGTGTTATCTCCGGCAGAAGCGGGGCTTTCCCCATGGCAGATTCGCAAGGCATCCTCGATGTTGCTCTTTGTCACACGGTCGCACTTGGATGCCGAGACGATGCGCCCGGTCCCGTTGCAGGTGTGGCACACGGACGTGACCATTCCGTTTCTGCAGTTCGGACAGGCAATTTCGATTGTGCGACCCAAACAGGTCGGGCATCGTCCCGTTCCTGCGCAACGAAGACATCTCGTCGGGGCACTCAGCACTC
>JAEEGL014946854.1_pt1 | contig 15829 bp, 14 predicted proteins | sample 9134231 | NCBI WGS metagenome assembly JAEEGL01 (sample SAMN16246548, study PRJNA631951) | gut metagenome | biome: gut microbiome; feature: rumen; material: fiber-attached | host: Bos | place: Iran: Karaj | collected 2018-10
ACCCTTGTTGAAAGATCCCTGGGGTCTGGGGCCACCGGTCTGTCCCTGAGGTCTGGGACCCTTGTTGAAAGATCCCTGGGGGCGGGGACCGTTAGAATCTGAATGTGTGGCCGGGCGGGGGCCGCGGCTGGACGACTGCGCACTACTCCTGCTACCGTTGGACTTCTGTTCGGAAGCTGGTTTTGCAGGCCTGCGCGGTTTATCTGTTTCTTCGACCAAAACAACTACTCCGAAATGTGCAAAACAGAACACACATAAAAAGAGTATGGCTGATTTTTGCGCGTATACACGCGTAATAATGGATATTGCCTACCTGTCACGTTATTTACCAGTATGACAATTGACCTTGTCGATCATGGCAGAAGTTGTCGGCAATTACGACAGGAACCGTCCCACCTATCTGTTCCTGCTCATCCTATCGCTGGTATTCATATTCGCAGCGATATACACCAACGCATACACCAACCTGTTCCTGGCAGTGCCCACCCTCCTACTGACACTGATCGGTTTCCAAAGGAAGAACAGGCTCAACCTGCCGCCGCTCTTCCTGATATTCCTGGGACTGTCGATGATCCTTCTCCAGCTTACCAAATTCTTAGAGGGGGAACACTACTTCCTTTGGCTGAGCGCCAGTCTGACGTTAGGTGTTTTCAATGGGCTTCTGGGCCTGATGATAATCATGGCGATGCTTAGGTCATCCCCGGGATTCGATGTCGAAAGACCGTTCTTCGTCTCCTTCACGGCGTTCTGCATAGGCAACACGCTTTCCCTTGCGCTCAACATAGCCGATCTCTATGTCTACGTACAGCCGGGCGTGGATGGCTATACCGTCATGTGGGAATTCATGACCGTCCAGGCATCCGCCACCGTCGGAGATGCGCTAGTGTGCGCCCTGTTCTACCTGAACCGCCACAACAACCTGTTCAAACATACTCTGGACCGTTTCCTGAAGGAGAATGCGGACACCATACGTTCTGAGGCCAGGGCAAAGGCGGACATCCTTAAGGAAATCCAGGAAGGAGAGAGCTCCAAACTGGAGTTCAAGACAACACTTAGGACCAATCTCAAAACGGGAGAGAAGGACCCGAGAATGGAAAGGGCGGTTCTGAAGACTGTGGTGGCATTCCTCAACTCCAAGGGAGGCACCCTGCTCATCGGGGTAGCAGACGATGGCACAATCGCGGGTGTTGACATAGAGTCATTCGAGAACAGCCGCGACAAATTCGGACTCCACCTAAACAATCTCCTCACACAGCAGATCGGCGGGGAGTTCCTCCCCTATATCAACTACAACCTTTTCGATTTCGACGGCAAATATGTCATGAAAGTGACCGTCAAACATAGCGACCGCCCAGTCTTCCTCAAAGACGGAAAGGAACAGATCTTCTATGTCCGTTCAGGACCCGCCACTATCGATCTGCACGGTATCGACCTCCTGAATTATGCAAGCCGCACATACGGGAACAGCCTCAAGAAACTCGTGTGAAATCAAATGTGCCAGATATCGAAAATTCCGCCATTTCTCAGGAAATTCTTCGAGGAGAACAACCGTAACGCCCTAGCCTATTCCGGCGGGACGGATTCCACCTATCTGCTCTACGCTGCGATGAAATCGGGGGCGGAAACCACCGCTTATACCGTCAGGACCGCATTCCAGACCGCCGAGGAGATGCACAGGGCCGCAGATATTGCTGAAATGCTCGGTGCGAAACTGGTCTTCATCGATATCGACATACTGGGGGTGCAGGGAATCAAGGATAATCCTGCTAACCGCTGCTACCTCTGCAAAAGGGCGTTGTTCACCGGGATTCTCGAAAGGGCCCGTCAAGACGGTATCGGTATTGTGATAGACGGCACCAATGCCTCGGATGATGTTTCGGATCGTCCCGGAATGCGTGCCCTCAACGAATTGAACGTCGTTTCGCCCCTGAGATTGGCTGGACTAACCAAAAAACAAGTCAGAAGCCTTTCAAAAGAGGCAAATCTGCCTACCTGGAACATTGTGTCGAACTCATGCTTGGCAACAAGGATTCCGTACTGCAACGTAATTACAATCGAATTACTAAATACTATAAAAACATGTGAAGACGGGCTCTCAGAACTGGGCTTTACCGATTTCAGAGTACGTTCAGACGGGGCATCTGCCACAGTAGAAACCGTCAGGGACCAAAGGCAACTGTTGGAAGAGAAAAAGGCGGATGTCGAATCTCTACTCTTAAAATACCACTCATCGGTATCCTACACGGAAAGGACGCCACACCAATGAACACCCTCGAACTCCTCAGAATGGTAAAAGAAGGGAAGATCTCCCCTGAAGAAGCCGAACTTCATCTGCGCATACAGCCGTTCGTAGACCTTGGTTATGCGAAGGCAGACACGCAAAGACTGGTCAGACAGGGGGCGACCGAAGTGATATACGGGGCAGGAAAGACCCCTGAACAGACCTCTGGAATCGTCAGGACGCTCCGTGACAACGGCGCAGGATGCGTATTGGTGACCCGCTGTACGTCCGAAATAACACAGAAACTCAAAACCGAATTCGATGAATTCACCGAATACCCAGATGCTAAGATTTGTACCGTGGGAAAACCCTCTGTACCCTCACCTAACAGCTGTGTCTGCGTCGTGACTGCGGGCACCAGCGACATACCCGTGGCCGAAGAGGCGGCAGTCACCGCAGAAACACTTGGCAGCAGGGTCGAAAGGGTTTATGACGTGGGTGTCGCCGGACTCCACCGTCTGCTCTCCGAAATGGAAACGATTGCCAGGGCCAGGGCCGTGGTAGTTGTAGCTGGAATGGAGGGTGCATTGCCCAGCGTCGTAGGCGGATTGGTGAATGTACCGGTCATCGCCGTGCCGACCTCCGTTGGATACGGGGCATCGTTCGGCGGCATAACTGCGCTGCTCTCGATGATGGACTCGTGTGCATCAGATGTCAGCGTAGTCAACATCGATAACGGATTCGGTGCCGGATACATAGCAAATATGATCGATAAAAGGAGCGCGCCCCTTTGAAAATACTCTATCTCGAATGCAACGCAGGGATTTCCGGAGACATGGTCCTCGGAGCCCTATCCGATCTGCTGGATGACCCCGAAGAATTCACCCGCAGGATGAAAACCGCAGGAATACCGGAAGTAAAGGCCACTCTTGAGAATGCCGACGTGTTCGGCATCGCAGGTATCAGGGCCCACATAACCGTCGACGGCGTGGAAGAAGGCCACGATGCCCACCATCATGAACATCACACCCTTGCGAACGTCATCGGCGTCATCCAAAACCTGAACGTCTCCGACAAGGTCAAAGAGGATGCGATTGCGATTTACCGCACCATCGCGGAAGCCGAGGCGGAAGCCCACGGACAGCCGGTAGACCTGATCCACTTCCATGAAGTGGGGGCACTGGACGCCGTTGCGGATATCGTGGGAGCCTGCATCTTGTTCGAAATCGTTGCACCGGAGAAGGTCATCTCTTCACCGGTCCGCACCGGATTCGGCCAGGTACACTGTGCCCACGGACTTCTTCCGGTGCCTGCACCCGCCACGGCATCCATCCTCAAGGGCATTCCCGCATACGCCGGTGACGAGGAGGGCGAATTCTGCACCCCCACAGGCGCAGCCATCCTGAAACACTTCGCCGACGAGTTCAGTAACATGCCTACCCTCGCCTTCGACAGGATCGGCATAGGCCTCGGATCGAAACAGTTCAAGACAGCCAACATGCTGAGGGCTTTCCTCGGCGATGTTGACAGCAAACTCCCTGTGATAGACGAGATCACCTGCAACATCGATGACATGACCCCCGAAGACATCGGCGGGATCATCGAACTGCTGCTCAGCAACGGTGCTCTCGACGCATTCATAAGACCTTGCACCATGAAGAAGGGCAGACCCGGTTTCGAACTCACCTGCCTGTCCAAGAAAGCTGATACCGAAGACCTCTCCATGACCATCCTGGCACATACTTCCACGATAGGCTTGAGGATCCACGAGGCCAAGAGGTATGCGATGTCCTCCCGCTTCGAAAACTACCGCACGGATTTCGGGGACGTGAGGATAAAGATCTCGGAAGGATTCGGACTGAGGAAATGGAAACCGGAGTACAACGACCTAGTCAAAGTGGCCGACGGGAACGGCGTCACCCTGAAAGAAATCAGGGACAACATAAGATATGACCCAGACGAGGAAGAAGACTGATGGTGCGGGGAAAGGGATTCGAACCCTTGAACCTCTACGGACGGGATCTTAAGTCCCGCGCCTTTGGCCAGCTCGACTACCCCCGCAGCGGTACTCCCATTCGTTTCAGATAATTAAGTTTCGTCATCGGCCTTCCGAGAATATGTCTATTCCCCTGTTCGTGCCGTGCTTCGGGTATTTATCGCTGTTAGTCTATGCACCACCGTGTCCAAAAAGATCTCCGACGATGCCACCATATCCGCAGCGGTACGCAGGGTCATGCAGAGGAAGCCCCGTATAGAGACACAAAAGGAGCTGGCGGAGCTGGTCCTGACGGAAATGAGGAAGGCTGATCCCGAAGCGCATGTCAGTGCAGTGCGGATCAGACGCGTCGCAGTGACATCCGGAGCCGCCCGCCTGGAGATCGACTACAGGGAAAGTGCCAGGAGCTCACTCCCTGACATCTGCCCCGTTTGCGGCAGCGGCATGTCCTCGGTCATGAACAACACCCTCGACGGCGAACGCACGGAGATCAAGCGCAACTGCACAGTCTGCCCCTACAGCGTGGGCAAGGTGCTGATGATGCCCGGCAGGTACGCATTCATCAGGTCGTCCGGCGAGGTTTCCGCAGAGGAGGCCCGCATCAGGAAACTAAAGAAGGCCGCCTCCCTCCTGAGATCGGCATCCAAACTCATCGACGAAGCCATCGAAGGCACCAACTTCCCCGAGAGGGGCGAGTACTCGAGGGAGATGATTGACGAGATTCTGACTTCCAAGGAGATGACCGGCAGCATCCCCAATCTCATAGCGGATGTCCGCGGCGAAGGCCACAAGGACCCGCTGTGGACCGAATCCCTTTCCACGCCGAAGTATCCCAACCGCAAAGGTATATGACGGACGCGGAGATACCCAATCAACATTCCAAAAGGAGACGAACCAATGAAGAGCTGGGAGTTCACCAAAATCGAGAACAACAAAATCAAGATCGACGATTGGCTTTCCGACGCCATGGGCCTGGTCGAGGGCGGCTGCGTCTACAGCACCCTCTTCAAATATCCTGAGGCGGGACCCAAGAGGTACGAGCTAATCCTTTCGATGTACCCCCAGGAGAACTTCCGCACGCTCGCACAGGTCACCGTATTCGCCGAGGATATCCCCGGTTCCACCGTACAGTCCGCCAAGTTCCTGACCGATCAGAAGATCAGGATCCTCAACTCCGTCTCCCTCACAGGAATCTCCGACACCACCATCATCTGGAACATCATGGCCGATCTCAACTTCGCCGGCGAAGGCGAACTCATCAAGGAGAGGTTCGCAGAGCTCAAGGAGGCAGGCGATCCCTCCGTGGACAAGATAAACCACATCAGCATCAAACCCGCCAACATCGGCAGGATGTTCCGTGAGAAGAGCGACCTTGGGAACCTCAAGACCGAACTGAGGAAGGGTGCACCCGTGACCATCAGGGACGGGGCGTTCGATCTCTCCGCCGAATACGGCGACATCCTCAGCGATGTAGAGGGTCAGGAGGTCATGATCACCCTGGACCCCGGTTCCTGGCTGGTCTCCATCGTCTTCTTCAAGCCCAACACCGACCTCGTGAAGATCAACATGAACGTCCCCGACTGCATGGGCTCCATCGATTCTGCGCTATCCATGCTGGCGGAAGTGGGAATCAACCTCATCTCCGTCTTCACCAAGGTGATGATCTCCTACCAGACGATGGACATCGAGGTCGTCGCAGACCTGAAGAACAGCAGGATCACCATAGACGAGCTCAAGGCCAAGCTGCCCGAGCACCTATCCAAGCAGAACGGCGTCTTCGAGCTCAAGGGCATCGTCAGCCTATGAGGATCGGCCGTTTCGTGAGGTCCTCCCTATCCACATGGAAAGGGAAGAACGTCTGCGTGGCAGAGATCAGGGGCAGCATCACCAGGTGTCCCGCGGCAACGGACCCCGTCCTTTTCGAATCCGAGGGACCGTGCATAGACGAGGAGGAGATCCTCGGCTTCATCGCGAAAAATGGTGATGTTATCGAGGGTATCGCAGTCGCAGGAGGAGAACCGTTCATGCAGCCCGACCTCTATGCGTTCCTGAAGAAGCTCAAGAGTACGAAACTCCCGATTATGGTCAGGACCGAGGGCATGTATCCCGATGAACTCGATGACCTCACCGGTGCCCGCATGTTCGCCAAAGCCGGGATCACCGTGCCCTACGATGACATGTGCCAGGAACATAAGGATAAACTGTATCGCAGCCTGAAAGTCCTAGCCGATTCCGAACTTGAATACGAAGTCCTCTTCTATGCGGCACCCAGTCTCACCGACAAAAGGAACCTGGAAGCCATAGCCAAGACGATAGGCCCCGCAGGCCGTCTCCTGATAATCTCCGTCGACCCTGCGAAGACCGCTGACCCCCGGCTTGATGGTCTGAAACCCCTGAAGAAGAAGGATGCCCTGGAACTGCACGGGCTGGCCAAGAAGTACGCTAAGAAGGTTGAGGTAAAGGGTTTCTGAACGACCTCACTTGAGGAAGTTCTTCATCTCTGCCTTGGTCGCAGGCTTCAGACCGGCACTGCTCTTGTTGATGAACACCTGAATCTCGTCGCCGACGGCTTCCTTAATCCTGTTGATGGTGCTCTGGTCGCGGCTCATTATCCCGACCGCCAGACCCTTATCTGTCTGGTCAAGCTCATCGATGATGCTGTTCAGGTCGGGCACGGTGGAGATGGCGAGCATGGGGAGTGCCTGATCCACGTAGAGCGTGTCGTCCTCCGGGGGGATACCTGCGAATATCGCCGGGGAGTAATACCTGCCGTTGGCGGTGAACTCCTTCCTGATCCTCTTCCCGCCGTGTAGCAGGAATGCGGCCTCGTCGCTGAGGACCTTCCCGAACCTCTTCTCAGCCTCGTCGGATATGAGTGGGCCGCAAAACGTATCGGGTTCCCAGGGATCGTTTATGTTGAGGTCCTTGACCCTTTCGACCAACGCACGGGTGAACTCCCTCTCGTCCTCGGCGAGGATTATGACCTTGGACGTGGAGTAGAGGCGCTGACCGCAGTAGCGGAATGCGGACTCGATTACATCGGACGCCGCTTTCTTGATGTCGGAGGGATGGGCGATGACGATAGGGGTCATCCCCTTGATCTCGTTGATGAATTCCAGACCCTCGTCGACCATGAGGAACATCAGGTCGTCCATTCCCTTCCCGCATCCCGAGGCCACGATTCCGGCCACGTTGAGGTCGTCGGAGAGTTCGGTTACGTAACGGTCCAGGCGGTCAGATACGATGTTGATGACACCGTCGGGGATACCGGCCTTCTGGAACAGTTCGTACACCGCGAAAACGGGCTGGGGACAGTTACCGCTGGGCATGATGACGACCGTGCTGCCTGCGGCGAGGGCGGCCGCCGCGTAACCCATCGGTGCCGCAAGAGGGGAACTGGTAAGTGCGATGATGCCCCACACCCCCTTGGGCTTGCCCTTAATGGTGACGGCGTCCTCGGCTGCCTTCCTGAGGATCGCAACGAAATTATCCACCTCGGCCAGCGCCTCAGCGCGGGTCATTCCGGTGGAGAGAACGATTTCCGCTGCGAGAGGATACCTGCGGGTTCCCATGGAATTTACGACGAAATTCAGTATCCTGGCTCTTTCTTCCATCGCGGTCTTCGACCAGGATTCGAACGCTTTCGCCGCGGCCTCGGCGGCCATGGTGGCAGTGCCCTTCTCCGGTTCCTGCAGGGTACCGAAAATGATCGTCTCATCGATGGGGCTGACCAGGGGGAGGTCCACCCCTGAAGCCACGTTCATGCCGCCGACGATAGCGGACAGGTCGTGCTTGGAGCGGTCCAGCACCTGACTCAGGGCGTTCTCGAATAACTTGTCGTCTACTTGGGGGTCCCCGGACATGGTTGGGATATCGCACCGTATATCAAAAGGTTACCGTGCCCGGTTCAGTGAAATTATTATAGGGAAAGTTCATTAGTCGGACTACGGACTCATGGTCTAGGGGTTATGACGTCGCCTTCACACGGCGGAGGTCGCCGGTTCAAATCCGGCTGGGTCCACCATGCTTCTTCCAGCTTTACTGACTGTTCAGAATTACTCGAACGGTTCTGCTGCCGGTGTTTTCCTGCCGATCCTCACTGACGGCCGCAATAGTATCTGAACTGGCAGGTCTTACAATATTTCTCCACCTTGCTCCGGCCACCGAACTCGCCGTTCCCGATTCTTCTGACTATCGAGTCAAACTTCGATATCGTCTCCGCCACGTCCTCCGGCGTACAGCTGAACTCTATGCGGTTGCGGCCCGCCTCCTCCCCTGTGTAGTATGCGGTCAGACGACGGACATCCAGCCCGTACCTCTCCCTCAGAAGGTATGCGTACACGCGGAGCTGCTCCCTGACGCTCTCATAGGTGAAGCTGTCCCCGACGGGATCGGGTTTCGCCCCTGTCTTAAAGTCCACAATCTCGTAACCGCCGTCGCATTTCAGCACCATGTCCGCCTTCCCTTCTATGAGATATTCACCGTGTATCGCGGTGGCGGCGAGCTCACTGGCGTAAAGGTCCTGCCAACGGCCCTTCATCCCTTCCGCATAAGCCGTGGCCTGCATCACCGCACTGCCCATGCTGCGTCCGCTCAGGGGGACGTGATCCGCATCGCGGATGGTCTTGAAATTGCGTTCTGCACTGGATCTTATCAGGTCCTCCGTGACCGCACCGGGACCGTCGCAGAGAACGGCCTTGTTGATATCCTCCAGGGTGCTGTGGACCAGTATACCGAAAGACATGGCCACCGACGGCACCTCCTGAAAACCTATACACCTCTCCAAACAGTACCTTGTCTGGCACATGTCATAATTGTTCACATCTACGGTGAAAGCATAACTGCGGGTGAGCTTACGGTCGGACACCTGTTTCAGGCGGAGCACCGGCGGGGAATCGCATTCGGGAATGGAGGCCAATATCCCGCTGAAGCACCTGCATGTCGACAGGCCCTCGCTGTCGTTCAGGAGGAATAGCAATGACTCCGCACGCGAGAATGCGACATAGTAATTCCTCCAGAAATCGAAGAAGCGCACATACTTGCCGGGTTCGAACGGGGGCCTTCCCCCGTTGGCTTCGAACAGCGTGTTCATGTTCATCACCAGGCGATCGTCCCTCGGCCCGTATTTCGGAAGCCCGCAGAACACGACCGGGAACTCGAGTCCCTTGGCCTGGTGGATGGTGTAGAAACATATCCTGCCGGAAGGGGCGAACACCTCCTCATCCTCGTATTCCTCGATTCCTGCGTGATACAGGGGGGAAAGATAGTAGTTGAAGAAAGTGTCAAGCAGGCGGTTCAAGGCCTTCTGGTCCAGATTGTAGATCTTCTTGCGTTTCTCGAACCTCACCAGGTAATCGGTGAGTGTCGCCAGGTTACGCGCCGGACGCTGCTCGGAAAGATCGGATGAGACTGCGGAATCCATGTACCCCTTTAGCGGCTGGCAGGCCATGATGCGGTACATCATCCCGGAGAACGTCCACTTCCCCTCCCGGGATTCCGTCACGGCTGTCAGCTCCGAAATACATCCCTTCAGCTCTGCATACTCCGGCCTGGACAGGAGTTCCGATACGTGATCGGACGCTTCCTTCATGTATTTGGCGAAATCCCTGAAATTACCATTGAAGAACTGCGACTTGTACCCGGGGAACACCTCGAGAAGTACCCCGAGTGCGACCCTAACCTCCTCCCTCTCGAAGAACCTGTAGGAACGAGGGGAATACACAGGATATCCAGCATCCTGCAGCGAATCCTGCAATGAAAGGACGGCGGAGTTCTTGAGCGAGGGATAGATGAATGCGATCTGGTTGAGGTCCTTCACGGTGCCGCTGTCCACCAGTTTCCTCACGACTCCGACGATCCTGCTGTTCAGCGCATCGGTCCCTGCCCCGGATATCCTCTGGACCGGGGGATAATCCCCTTCCACGTTACCGGCTGCGACTATGTTTTTCCCGTGCCTGCAGCTGCCCCATTCGAACTCGTATTTCGGGATTCCGGTATTGCATATCCACTCGTTGTAAAACCTGACAATGCCCTCGTGGGAACGGTAATTGCGTGTGAGAACGACCTTCTGGCACATATCGAAATGCGATTCGAATTCCAGTATGTTCCTCACGGTGGCCCCGCGGAAACGGTAGATGGCCTGGTCCTCGTCGCCGACGACGCAGATGTTGTTGTGCTTGGAACCCAGCAGGAGGGTCAGTTCCTCCTGCACGCGGTTCGTATCCTGGTACTCGTCGACCAGCACGTAATCGATCCCGTCCACGATCTCCCTGCGGACCTCCGGGATCACCCTGAGCATGCGATGGACTTCCGTCTGCATGAGGGTGAAATCCAGGAAATTGGCCTGTTCCCTGAGCTCCATGTATTTCTTCAGGACCTCTCCCATTAGACTGGTCTTCGCATCATCAGAGGCCAACAGGCGCTCCGGCGGGATCAGCTCCTCCTGGAGCATGTTCACCCACGAGCACACACGGTCCGACTTCTTCCATTTGCTTAGCTCGGGATCGTCGAAAAGACTGCTGAATCCCTCTATCTCCTCGAACTTGCCGAAATTATCGTAAACGAAGTATTTCTGGTCGAACTCCTCCTTCACGGTGAAATTCTTCTTGAGGCTCGTGTGATCCTGATGCTCCCGGATGATCCGCTCGCATATCGAATGGAACGTACCGATCAGAGCCTCGTCCAGATTGCACCTGCATCCGCAGCTTTCAAGCTCGTCATGCAGGCGCCTGGTGAACTCCCTGGCGGCTTTCTTGGTAAAGGTTGCCAGCATGATCCTCGATATCGGGACCTTTTCGCATACAACCAGGTTCACGATCCTGTGCACAAGGGTGGTCGTTTTCCCGGTACCCGGGCCGGCCACGATGAGAAGAGGCCCGGACACCGTCTTTATCGCCTGCATCTGCTCCTCGTTGGCCGATTCGAACATGATAACGGTATGCCCGCCTACGTTTAGATAGCTATGCCCGTCCCGCCATGCGGTGCCGGATACCGCGCTCAGGGCCGCAAATTCTCATCCGTTCCCGTGTTTCCCCCGCATGGCTCACTTCGACTTGTGAACAATTAATCAATCATTTCTTGTCATGACCTAACGATACTTATGGACAGATTATTCGGGAAAAACTCCGCTTTTTGATGTAAAAAGGCAACATAATAATACCAAATATCCATACTTAGTACATTTTTACCAATCCAACATCCATAGCATTTATAATGATTCAAGAATAATAGGCATATATATCCAACTGTTCTAATTGGATGAACAGTTGCACTGAGGGAGAACATGTACAATACCTGCTTAAGATGCGGATACTCATGGAGTGCGAGGTCCTTGGACCCACTCAGGTGTCCTCACTGCAAAACCACAAGGTGGAACAAGGAAGTCATCAAGGACGTATGCAAACGCTGCGGAGCCGAATGGGTGCAGAGGGGCGGAGAGATGCCCAAATACTGCCCCGTGTGCCACTCCTCCATGTGGAACAACGACAAGAGGACATTCACCTGCCCCAAATGCGGAAAGACCCGCACCCTCAGATCCAACAGCAGGGAGAACATGTGTCCCGAATGCGACCTGTACGCTGACAGGCGCTCCAAGGCCCACGTCATGGAATTCAAGACCCCGCGGTCCGGGATCAGCAACATCATACACCTCTGGAGCGACGGAAAAGGTCTGACGCTGAACTATGTCAACGACGACAGCGGCATCGCATCCCTCTACAAATGCGGCAAGCTCTGCGGGGAGATCAACATCGAATCCTGGTGCAAGAAGTACAGCCTGGTGTTCAGCATCGGGCCCAAACTGAACGAGGAGAGATATCAGGAGGTGTTCGCCTCCGCCGTTGACAGGATTCTGTTTTCCGATGAGGTCCTCAGCAACAAATCCAGCAAGATAAGCTCCCTGCGCGGGGTGACACCTGAACAGGCCGAGGTAATCAGCCTTTACGAAGCTGGCATGAAACCCATATCCATCGCACTCAAAATGGGGCTTCCGTTCACCGAGGTCATGGACATCATCTCCACCATCCCGCCGATAAGGATGGAGAACGGATTTCTGAGGAACGACGGCCAGGAAGGCTTCCCGGAAGACAAAGGATATTCGATGATCGAACGCGAAAATGCATGAAATGGTGGACCTGGCCGGGCTCGAACCGGCGACCTCCGCCTTGTAAGGGCGACGTCATAACCACTAGACCACAAGTCCGTGTCATCCCCCTATGAAGAGCTCATATTAAACTGATTTGCTTTTTAACCAGGACGGGGACATACTTGGAAAAACACCATCTGGCATATTACGGTTTCTTACATCTTCGGACGCACATGCCCCTCTCCGGAGGGATGCAGCTGACGTGCGGCCCCTGTGAGTACGGGAGTTCCGGGAGAAAATCATATTCTGGGTCTGAGGGATTAACGGTGTTGACCTCTCACTGCCCCGCAGATCTCCTTCCGCGCTCCGACTCAATCAATGGACTAAAATATGGGGAACGGGATTATCGTCCGAGCGACCGTAGTCCAGTGGTTATGACGATGGCTTCCCAAGCCTTTGACCCGGGTTCGAATCCCGGCGGTCGCACCAATCTTCTCAACCCCCCGGATCGCTGCGACCCGCATATGAACGGCAGGATGCACCAGTCACGCGCGTCCAGGTTAAAATATAATATATCGTGAAGGCATAGTGAGCGACTATGGTGCTAGAGATAGACAGTTCAAGAGGGGAGGGCGGCGGACAGATGGTCCGTACCTCCGTGGCCCTAGCCACGCTTACTGGCACCACCACCAAGCTCACCCGTATCAGGGAGAACCGCCCCACGAACGGACTGTCCAAGCAGCACACGACCGCGGTAAATGCCATCGTCCAGATGACCGGTTCGAAAGTCACCGGCAACTACATCGGATCCTCGGAGCTCCTGGTAGAACCGGGTAACAAGCAGGAACCCATCATAACCATGGACATCGGAACCGCGGGCAGCATCAGCCTCGTGGTCCAGGCCACCCTTCTCGCGGCCAGGAACTACAAGGTCCCCTTCAACCTCAACCTCAAAGGAGGTACCAACGTCATGTGGGCCCCACCCATCGACAACTATCCGATGGTTCTCTTCCCCCTGATGGAGAAGATGGGCATCCATGCCTCGATGGAGATCATCGAAAGGGGATTCTATCCCATAGGTGGCGGACACGTGAAGATGGTCCTCGACCCCATAGGGAACATCAAACCGCTGAACCTGGACACCCTCGGTGAGCTGAAGAACATCCATGGAATCTGTTTTGTCCAACACCTCTCCGATAGGATAGGTCACGATATGATGGATGCCTGCAGGAAGGTCTTCTCGCCCAAATACGACGTCGACATCGACTTCGTCAGGACCGAGGGCACCTCTAGGGGTGCGGGCATGGTCCTCGTCGCAGAATACGAGAACGGCCTGCTGTCCAGCAACGTCCTGTCTAGCAAGGGGCACAGTCCCCAACAGTCTGGTCTAGACGTAGCCAGCGACCTCCTCCAGGAGATGTCCGCAGGTTCCACGGTGGACATCCACACCGCCGACCAGATCCTTCCCTATATGGCCATGGCCGACGGGAAGAGCAGTTTCATCGTCTCCAGGATCAGTAAGCACCTTCTCAGCCAGATGGATACGCTGGAATCCTTCCTCGACGTCCGCTTCGGTGTCGAGAGGAAGGCAGACGGCTATCACTTCTCCGTAAACCCGGGGGCATCCAACTGAGGCCCTTCATACTGGTCAACTGCGCCATGTCCGCCGACGGCAAACTCGCCGGATGCGAGAGGAAACAAATCAGGATATCCTCGGACGAGGACATGACCCGCGTCAAGAACCTTCGCAGGAAGTACAACGCTATCCTAGTCGGTGTCGGTACCGTCCTCGCGGACGATCCCCACCTCACGGTCAAGAACGCCACCTACGACGAGAATCCGATACGCATCGTGTTAGACTCCGACGGCCGTATGCCTGACAGTGCCAGAGTGCTTGATGATAAGGCTCCGACCGTGGTGATTACCAACGAGGAGTGCAGGAAAGACTGGCCTGGCGTGGAGACCGTCCGCTGCGGAAAGGGCCGCGTGGACCTCACCCGTGCCATGACGATACTTGCCGAAGAATACGGCGTCGAAAACATCATCGTCGAAGGCGGAGGCGAGGTCATTGCCTCGTTCTTCAGGGAGAAACTGGTCGACAAGTATACCGTGTTCGTGGGAGGTCTCGTGATCGGGGGCCGCACCGCACCCACCCCTGCCGACGGCGACGGTTGGGTGTCGGAAGGGGGAGTGAAGCTCACCCTCACCAACTCAGAGGTACTCGGAAACGGCGTCCTGCTGACCTTCATCCCCAGCTATTGACATCATATTTTTACGCACGTGCGACTTATGTCACCCAGTAAAGGTGACCTCATGAAGGCAAGAATGGACGACGGTACCACCGCAGACATCAAGGCGGTATGGTTCGAGAACGGCAAAGTCAGGATGATAGACCAGAGGGAACTGCCCCTCAAACTCGTCATCGTGGACTTCGACGACTACCGCGATGTGGCGGAGGCGATCAGGAACATGACCACGAGGGGTGCACCCTGCATCGGCGCGAGTGCCGCATACGCCATGTGCCTGGCCGGACTGGCCAAGTCGGACCTCGATGAGGCTGCGAAGTTCATCAAGGCAGCCAGGCCCACCGCGTATGACCTCTTCTACGCCACCGACTGGATGTACGCCAAGCTGAAATCCGGTGCCGACCCCGTGAAGGCGGCCGACGAATACTCCGACATCACCGTGGCCAAATGCCGCGCCATCGGGGAATACGGCGGCAGGCTCATCAAGGACGGAATGAAACTAATGACCCACTGCAATGCGGGTGCACTCGCCACCGTCGATGTGGGCACAGCACTGGCCCCCATGAGGAACGCCCACGACGCGGGGAAGAAGTTCTTCGTGTATGCCTCCGAGACCCGCCCCCGCCTGCAGGGCATGCAGCTCACCGCATGGGAGCTGAACCAGGAAGGGATCGATCACGCCATCATCCCCGACGGGTCCGCCGCATACTATATGTCCCAGGGGGTCGACATGATCATCGTGGGCGCCGACAGGATCGCCGCCAACGGCGACTTCGCCAACAAGATAGGTACCTACGACAAGGCCATCGTCGCCAAGAAGTTCGGCATCCCCTTCTACGTCGCCGCCCCCGTCTCCACCTTCGACTTCAACACCAAGACCGGCAAAGACATCGTCATCGAACAGAGGTCGGAGGAGGAGATGACCATGGTGGCCGGGACCAGGATCGCACCCATCGGATCCAAGGCTCTGAACCCTGCCTTCGACGTGACCACCGCCGACCTCGTCACCGGGTTCATCACCGAGAAGGGCATCTTCAAGCCCTCGGAAATCGCCGAGATGAAAGAATGACCAGCGAAGCATTCGCAAGGAAACGTCTGGTGGAATGCTGCCACCTGCTCTACGAGAGGAATCTCACGGTATCGGCCGGAGGCAACATGAGCGTCCGCCTGAACGAGAGGGAGATACTAATCACCCCCAGCGGAGTTAACAAGGGCATGATCCACGAGGACGATCTCGTGAAGATGAACATGTCCGGCAAGGTTATTTCGGGAGGGAAACCCTC